>Ga0213876_10000240_pt1 | contig 52188 bp, 44 predicted proteins | sample BarmaccomBMRX_R9_FD_160113 | JGI IMG/M metagenome (GOLD analysis project Ga0213876, IMG submission 160113) | Root-associated microbial communities from Barbacenia macrantha in rupestrian grasslands, the National Park of Serra do Cipo, Brazil - RX_R9 | ecosystem: Host-associated > Plants > Roots...
AGGCTCTCGAGGGGTGCGTCGTCCACCGCGACCTGAAGCCTGAGAACCTGATGGTCAGCCGCGACGGCTACGTCAAGATTCTCGACTTCGGCATCGCCAAGATGATTCCGACCAAGCGGCGGGCGACCGCGGCCGACAGCGAGCAGAAGACGCTCGTCCGCGTCGAGACGCAGACGGGCACCGTCATGGGGACGGTCAACTACATGTCGCCCGAGCAGCTCCTCGGCCAGCGCGTAGACCTGCGCTGCGACATCTTCTCGTTCGCCGTCGTCCTCTGCGAGATGCTGACGGGCACCTGCCCCTTCGCGTCCGACAACCAGATCGACACGATGCACGCCATCCTCCACGAGGAGCCGCGCCTGCGCGACGCGGTCAAAAGTCAGCTTCACTCAGAGCTGTTCCGCATCCTTTGCAAGGCGCTCGACCGGCAGCCGAAGCGCCGCCATCAGACGGTCAAAGAACTCGCCGACGAACTCAAAGCGTTCAAGCGCGACCTCGAACTCGGCCAGGCCGCGCCGACTTTGACGAAGACGAAGCTCGTCCTTCGACGTGTTACGTCTCTGCCGCGCGCGCGCGGGATCGATTACGAGAAGGAGTTGAACGAGGCGCAGTACAGGGCCGTGACGACGACCGAAGGCCCGCTCCTCATCGTCGCAGGGGCGGGGACGGGGAAGACGCGCACGCTCGTCTACCGCGTCGCGCGCCTCATCGAGGCGGGCGTGCGGCCGGAGTCAGTCCTGCTGCTCACCTTCACGCGGCGCGCGGCCTCGGGGATGCTCGCGCGCGCGGCGGGGCTCGCGGACGCGCGCTGCCAGCGCGTGTCGGGCGGCACGTTCCACAGCCTCGGCCACGGCGTCCTACGCCGGCACGGCGAGGCGTCAGGTGTCGCGCGCAACTTCACCGTGCTCGACCCGTCCGACACCGAAGACCTCATCGACCTCCTGCGCCGCCGGTTGAGACTCACGCGCGACCGGCACTTCCCGCGCAAGCGCACCCTCTGCTCGATCTTCAGCATGGCGGTCAACAAGGACTGCTCTTTGAAAGAGGTGCTTCAGCAGTCTTACCCGCACTTCATCGACGAGCACGCGGCGCTCGAAGAACTCTACAAGTCCTTCGAGGAGTTCAAGCGCGCGCGCCACCTGCTCACCTACGACGACCTGCTCCTGCGGCTGCGCGAGGCGTTGGAGGCGAGCCCCGAGCTAAGAGAACTGCTCTCCGAGCAGTACCGCTACATCATGGTGGACGAGTACCAGGACACGAACCGCCTCCAGGCGCGCATCGTGCGCCTGCTGACGGCGACGCACGACAACGTCGCGGTCGTCGGCGACGAGTGCCAGTCGATCTACTCGTTCCGCGGCGCGAGCCACCGCAACATGCTTGAGTTCCCCGAACTCTTCCCCGCGGCGCAGGTCATCAAGCTCGAGGAGAATTTCCGCAGCACGCAGCCCGTCCTCGACGTGGCGAACGCCATCATCAACGACGCCGAGGAGGGCTACGGCAAGCAGCTCTTCTCGCGCGTGGACGACGCGGGCGAGCCGCCCGTGCTCGTGAGCGCGCGCGACGAGAACCAGCAGTCGCGCTTCGTCGCCGAGCGCATCGACGAGCTGCGCGCCGCGGGCGTGTCGCTCTCGGAGGTCTGCGTCCTCTTCCGCGCCGGCTCGCACTCGTTCGATTTAGAGATCGAGCTGGGCAAACACGGCATCCCTTTCCGCAAGTACGGCGGCATCAAGTTCGCCGAGTCCGCGCACGTCAAGGACGCGCTGGCCTTCCTGCGCGTCGTCTCGAACCCTTCGGACACGCTCTCTTGGTTCAGGACGCTGAAGCTGCTCGACGGAATCGGCGACGCGACCGTCAACCAGATACTCGAACACCTCGGCGTCGAACGCCGCGAGTTCCGCGCGGCGAAGACGAAGGAGGCGCTCTTCCGCAGGCTGCACCGCTTCCCGGCCAAGGCGGGTTACAGGGAGCAACTGGCGAAGCTCGCGCGCCTGCTCGGCGGGCTGTTGGAGGCGAAGTCGCCGGGCGCGCAGCTCTCGGCCGTGCTGCGCTTCTACCGGCCGATCCTCCGCGCGCGCTACGACGACCACCCGCGGCGCGGGCGCGACCTCGAACACTTGCAGGGGATTGCAAAGCGCTACAAGAGCTCTTCCGAGCTGCTGGCGGACGTGGCGCTCGACCCTTCGGACGCGACGCAGAACGGCGGGCGGGAGCGCGGTGGCGGCTGGGTGACGCTCTCGACCGTCCACTCGGCGAAGGGTTTGGAGTGGGACGCGCTGTTCGTGATCTGGATGACGGACGGCTGGTTCCCCTCGTCGCGCTCGTACGACGAGTTCGAGGACATGGAGGAGGAGCGGCGGCTGCTCTACGTGGCGACGACGCGCGCGCGCCGCCACCTCTACTTCGTCTACCCGCAGGCCGCGCAGAGGGGCGCGGAGGGAGACCTCGTCCCGACGGTCTCGCGCTTCCTCGAACCCATCCCCGACGCGATTCTCCCGCGCGCCTCGCTCTCGGACGGCGTGTGAGCGGGGCGGCTCAGGCCGTGCTTGCGGGGCCGGGCGCCCGGTTCACTTCACCTTTAAAGTTACCTTTTTGGATTTGGCGGGCGGCGGCGGTGGGATTTTGATGTCGCACTTGCCGCCGGGGATGGTGCCCTTGACGGGCGGGTCGGGGAAGTATTGGACGACGACCTGCACCTGCTCGGCGATGTCGTCGCCGCAGATGAGCTGGATGATCCCGAGCGACTCGTCTATCCCGGAGGAGACGCCGCCGCCCGTCACACGGTTCCCGTCCACGACGTAGCGCGGGTAGTTGTCGGCGACCTTCACCTTCTTGAATCGGCGGAGGCAGGGCACCATGCCCCAGTGCGTCGTGGCCTCGTAGCCGTCCAGCAGTCCGGCGTTGGCGAGCAGCATGGCCCCCTCGCAGACGGACGTGACGTACTCGGCCCCTGCGGCCTGCTCGCGCAGGAAGTTGATGTAGTCGGCGTCGCCCATCATCTTCTGCGTCGTGTCGTCGGAGGCGCCGGGCACCCAGATGAGCTGCGCCTGTCTCCTGGGGCGGCCGTCCTTCCCGCGGTAGTCGGCGAACGACTTGTCGGGCGTGAGTTTGGGGCCGGCGTGGGTCTTGACGACGCGACCCCTGGCCTCGACCAGTTCGAGCGTGACCTTCCTCTCCTTCCAGAATTGGCCCATCCAGTAGAACATCTCGCACGCGGAGGTCACGTCGAAGAGGTTCACCTTTTCGTAGACGGGGATGATGATGTGGAAGGGCGGAGGCGGCTTAGGCATCTGGTCTGCTCCTGTCGGGACTGTCCGTCTGTTGAAGAAATTAAGGTGAGGATTCGGGCACGGCGGACTGCTCGAAGGGTCAAGTGCCGGGGCTTTCGAGGACAGCTCACACTACTGTCGCGGCCGGTTTCTGTCAAGACAAATTCTACATGGCTCGACGTTTCCGGCAACATGACGTATTAGTGGCGGCGTTTCGAAAAAAATCTTGACTACGTACTTTAAGAGGCATATTGTGAAGCCGCTCAACGGAAAGCAGTTCTTGCCGGCGGATGCCCTCCGTCGGCCTCCATTTACATCTCAGTCTCGTTTCGTCAATACCAGGATTTATTGACCGAGTCTCGGCCCGACAGGCGCGCGGCTCGGCCGGCAATGAACCTGCTGGGCAGGCCCCACTCAAAGCACTCGCCGAGGTCTGGCGACACAATTTCGGTCTCAGTTCGGCCAAGCCGCGGCAAACTCTGCCGCCGCCTTCACGGCGTCCGGACGCGTGTGAGGGGGAGGCACGTCCGCCCGGAAGTTCGAGGGACGGTAGCGAAAGGAGAAGGGTTTATGCCTGATTGGACAGTCAAGATTGTTCAGGCGAGCGCGGGCGGCGCGAAGTTCTCGCCTTCGGCGCAGCAGACGCAGCAGGACGACCTCGTCAGCTGGAACAACCAGACCAACGAGACCCACCAGCCGTGGCCCACCGACGCGAACTATAACCCGCTCGACGTGTCGAGGTCTTCGCCCCAGTACCTCTCCGACCCCATCCCGCCGAAGAGGTCTTCGCGCCCGAGCTACGACGTGGCGCAGCCGTCGCCCACGCCGCCGTCCAAGACCCCCCCGGCCAACTGGACGGTCTACTACTACTGCGCGACGCACCCGGAGAGGACTTCCGAGCGCGGCCAAATCCTCGCGCAGCAGACCCCGACGAGTCTCGACGATACGGACAGCTGAGTTCTGACTGCCAAGGCAGTGAAGGAGGGATCGCGATGTGCCTGCCCGCGTTGAAGCTTCAAACATCCGTTGAGTGTCAGAGGCCCGTGCGCGGGCCGCGCCGCAGTCTCCACGTCCTGCGCTGGCTGTCGGCCGCGCTGCTCTGCGCCGCGGCGCTCGCGTCGCAGACGGCCCGTGCGCAGACGCCGACGCCGACGCCGTTCGGCCAGTGCCCGCCGAGCATGGCGACGGGGCAGCCGTTCTTCTGGGTGCCCGAGGTCGCCGCGCAGAACGGCAAGCTGCGCGGGACGGTCATGCTCGGCGACGAGCAGCGCTGGATTACAAACCGCATCCCCGTCTCGGCGCCGACCGACCAGAGTCAGTCGCAGTGCTTCCCGCAGTTCGTCCGCTTCTTCTGGGGCCTCGACACCGTCATCTACAAGATGAACGAGCAGGGCGTGGTCGCCGCCGTGCCCTACGCGCCCAAGCCGACCGACGCGGGCTACGCGCTGCCGCAGCCCGGCCCGACGCTGCGCGCGCGCGTCGGCAACCTCGTCCAACTCGCCTTCATCAACCAGATCGACCCCAACGACTTCGGCGACTCCATCGACCGCGGCGAGACGGGGCGCGGCGGCGGCTGCGACGAGACCAGCGCGGGCTACCCCGGCGGCGACAAGTACCCCGACTGCTTCCACGGCTCGAGCACCGGCAACATACACTTCCACGGCACGCACACCGACCCGAACGCGACCGGCGACAACGTCTTCATCGAAGTCCGCCCGACGCTGCGCGAGAACGGCAAGCCCGTCATCACGCCGAACCGCGTCGAGGGCTGGTTCAACGACTTCTTCTCGCGCTGCGAGCAGGAGCTGAGCCACAGCCAGCTCCGCGAGTGGCCGACGAACTGGGCCGACATGCCGAAGCAGTGGACGGACGAACAGGAGTTGATGCTCAAGCGCTACGACGCGCAGCTCTTGAAGGACTACGGCACGGGCGTCAAGCAGCTCTGGCCGGTGGACGCGGCGCAGATTCGTGAGGGCGCCTGGCCGCAGTACTACATCGGCGCGTTCCCCTACTGCTACCGCATCCCGGAATACACTTCGACGTCGTGGCCGCCGCCGGCCCCTGCGACGACCGTGATGGGCGGCGAGGGCACGGCCGAGGCCGGGCACGAGGGCATGAGCATGGGCGGCGGCGCGACGACGGCCGGCGCGGACATCTCGGGCGCGCAGCTCCGCATGGGGCAGGCGCCGGGCACGCACTGGTATCACGCGCACAAGCACGGCTCGACCGCCATCAACGTTTCGAACGGCATGACCGGCGCGTTCATCATCGAGGGGCAGTACGACGACGACCTCAACAAGTGGTACGGCGACGGCTGGACGCGGACGCAGCCCCTGATGGTCGTCAACCAGCTCGGCGTCTCGCCCAACCTGATGCGCGGCCCCGGCAGCCAGCAGGACAAGGGGCCGGACTTCTCCGTCAACGGGCGGCTGAAGCCGGTCGTCACGATGGCGCCGGGCGAGGTGCAGATGTGGCGCATCGTCAACACCTCGGGCCGCGCCGCGATGTACTTCGAGGACGCGCCCGCCGGCTTCCAGTGGCGGCAGCTCGCGCAGGACGGCGTGCAGTTCAGCGACCACAACTACAAGAACCGCCCCTTCCATAACGTGACGGTCGCTTCCGGCAACCGCGTTGACCTGCTGGTCAAGGCTCCGATGACGCCGTGCGCGCCGCCGGGATGTCCCGTGCTCGTCAAGAACATGGTCGATCCGGCCGACCTGACCGGGCCGCGGGCCGCGAAGCCGCTCACGCTCCTCTACGTCAAGGTCGATCCGTCGGTGGTCGTCTCGAACCCGAACCGGAAGCAGTTCATCCCGAACGCCCCGACCTTCCCCGCGTTCCTCAAGAGCATCTCGGACGAAGAGGTGAAGGGGACGAAGAGGCTCGTCTTCGGCTCGACGCCGCCGAACAACCCGCCCGCGACGCCGGCGATGCACACCATCGACGGCAAGAAGTTCGACGGCGAGGTCGGCGAGGTCGTGCTGCTCAACACGGTCGAGGAGTGGAAGGTGTCGAACGCGACCTACGGGCCGAAGATCGCGCACCCGTTCCACATCCACATCAACCCGTTCCAGGTCACGGAAGTCTTCGACCCGAACGAGCCGCTCCTCGACCCGAAGACGGGCAAGGCGCCCGTCAACCCGAAGACGAAGCTGCCCTACGTTGACCCGCAGACGAACCAGCCGGCGGTAAAGTACGCCTTCCACCCGACGAACCTGGCGCCGTTCCAGTGCTACCTCGACCCGAACAGGCCGGAGACCTGGGGGCCGATGACGTGGGCGCCGGGCGGCTGCAAGCCCACGCCCTCGGTCACGAACATGGACAACATCTGGTGGGATGTCTTCCCGATCCCCTCGGGCTACGCGCCGACACAGGTGCAGCTCGGCCCGGACGGCAAGCCCATCCTCGGCCCGAACGGGAGGCCCGAGACGAAATCGGTGCTCAACGCGGCCGGCAAGCCCATCCAGGTGCCCGGCTACTTCAAGATGCGGAGCCGCTTCGTCGATTACCCCGGCTTCTACGTGCTCCACTGCCACATCCTGGCGCACGAAGACCGCGGCATGATGACCATCGTCGAAGTCGCGCCCGTGCGCACGCCCTACTCGCACAACTGAAACGCAGTAGGCAGTAGGCAGATGGCAGTAGGCAGTTGAAGAGGGTTTGTCTTAACTGCCTACTGCCATCTGCCTACTGCCTACTTCTCTTCATCCTTCCCACGGGGGCAAGTTCATCATGGCAGACCAGCCGCAAGACCATAAGCCGCAGGCCGCTTCGCGGTACGAGCGCGTCAGGCAGATTCTCGACGCCGCGCAGGGTGCAACGAACCCCAGCTACAACGGGCTCGGGCGCTTCTGGAATCTGCCGCTCGACGCGTTCATGAAGGCGAAGCTCTACGGCATCCGCCTCATCGCCGAGCCGGTTCCGCCCGACCCCTGCGACGACATCGTCCAGCCGACGCGCTCGTGCTGTCAGGACGAGGAGCCGGCGCCGCAGCCGGCCCCCGCGCCCGGAGGCGGCGGCCACTCCTGTTGCGGCGGGGGCGCGACCACCGGCGGGGGAGGCGAATCGCCCGGCGCCGGGGGCGGCGGCTCGAAGCCCTCCAAAGGGCGCGGCGCGGCGTCGGGACTCGTCAAAGGTCTCAAGGGAGAGTTCCCCTTCGACGGCACGCAGTTCCCGCCGCTGATGTGGGGCGGGCAGCGGGTCTCCGCGTCGGACATCATCTTCATCCAGACCTGGATTGACGACGGCTGCCCCGCGACGGACGCGCAGGCGACGGACGCGCAGGCGACGGACGCGACGACGACCGTCTCGCCCGCGCAGGTGAGCCTGCCCTTGGCGCTCGCGCGCGCGCAGGGGCACGCCGAGCACCCGCTCTCGACGAAGCCGGTCAACGACTTCAGCTTCGAGACGAACAAGGTCAAAGTCCGCAAGAACGTCGAATGCCTCAGCGCCGAGGAGCTGGCCCGCTTCCGCCGCGTCATCCGCATGATGAAGTGCTACGACGACTTCCACCAGTACGACCAGCGCAGCTTCCGCTTCTGGGCCGACATCCACGCCAACAACTGCCAGCACGGCTGGGAGCAGTTCCTCACCTGGCACCGCCTCTACCTCTACTACTTCGAGCAGCAGATGCAGGACATCGACCCGACGGTCACGCTCCCCTACTGGGACTGGCCGATGTACCGCGAGAACGTCCTCGCCTCCATCCAGGACAGCCAGTCCACGAGCCCCGGGCTCGACAACGGCACCGTCCCCTGCGCCTACCGCTGCTGGGTTGACCAAAGGGCGCTCGACAACCTCAAGGGCAAGATTCCCGACGAGACCTGGGCGAAGCTTGAGAAGATCTCCGTCAAGGACTTGGACACTAAGTGTCACGACAAGACGAGGTATTACAACTCGGGGCTCAGGCTCTTCAGCGGCGCGGGCATCACTTACGGCGCCGACCCCGCGGGCGACCAGCTCATCATCAACGAGCTGGCGCGCGCCAACCCCCTCTGGATTTGGAACCGCTGGCCCGGCGGGAACCAGAGCCTCATCTTCGAGGCTTGGCCGACCGACGAGGACATCCAGAACATCCTCAAGATTCCGAGCTTCTACAACTTCGGCAGCGGCCCCGACAGCAACCACTTCTTCGGCGCCTGCGAGAACATCCACAACTTGATTCACAACTTCTCGGGCGGCGGCAACCCCAACTTCGGCCGGCCCGGCGAGCCGCAGTACGGCTACATGCAGTCGGCCGGCACGACCGCGCGCGACCCGATCTTCTGGGGGCACCACAGCAACGTTGACCGCCTCTACTCCGAGTGGCAAGGCCAGCACCCCGGCGCCGGCCCCGACGACCCCGAGGACGTGCTCGCGCCGTGGCCGAACCAGGTGAAGGACGTGACGGCCATCAGCGACCTCGGCTACGAGTACATGAAGTCGGCTTACGTCTTCGAGACGAACAGCCAGTTGCCCATCGCGCGCTTCAAGTCGGCGGCGGCGGCCGTCCACCCGGCGGTGCTTGCAAACCACAGCCGCGCCGAGATACGTCTGCACAAGGTTCAGTATTCGACCGCGGGCGGCGCCTTCGTCCGCGTCTTCCTCAACCAGCCCGACGCGGACACGAACACGCCGACGCAGAACAACCCGCACTTCGTCGCGCAGCTCGCCACCTTCTCGGGCGAATGCATCGGCGGCCCCGGCCACTGCGACGCCCCCCCCGAGTCGCGGCGCAAGTACGACATCCGCCCGCGCCACCGCAAGACGCCCGGCAACTTCCGCATCGACGCGACCGCGGCCGTCCGCCGCCTCACCGACCGGGGCGAGACCGACTTCCAGGTCAACCTCGTCGTGCTCGACATCGACGGCACGCCGAAGCCGAACGCCCTCTGGATGCACGGCGTCTCTTTGAACTTCAAAGACTGAACGGAACTCATTTCAGGAGAGCCCGCGATGAAATTCAAGATTCACCCGGCCATCGGGATCGCGCGCGTCGGCGACAGCCCCGACGCCTTCTACCTCGCGCCCGAGCAGGCCGGTGCGATGCCCAACGAGCTGAACGCGGACGGCACCGAGCAGCCCGTCACGAAGTTCAAGGACGACGAGGGGCGCGTCAAGCGCCAGGCCGCGCGCTTCCGCGTCTACGGCTACGACGAAGACTCCACAGAGGGCAAAGAGCTTCAGGCCGGCGACCAGCTCACGGTCGTCTCGCAGGGCTCGGGGCAGACCCTGCTCGTCGAGGTGCAGGACATCCGTTGGACTGTCTACCTCGCGAACAAGAAGGCGAGCTGGTACGAGTTCCAGCAGCTCGACGGCGAGCACGGCTACGGCCCCGACCACGCCCTGCGCAACGCCGACGTGACGGACGCCGACGAGCGCCAGCAGCTCATCATCGACCCCGGCCCGCAGACCGTCAGCTACTCGAACAAGAATCAGCAGGTGGCCCATTTTGCAAAGGGGAAGAACCCCGGCTACGCGCAGTCGTTTCCGCCGCCGCTCCGCCCCAACTCCGTCGAGACGCTCGGCGAAATCCGCGCCATCCGGCAGGGCCAGAACCTCCGGCTGCTCGTGCTCGGCGGCCACGGCAACTCCGGCTCTTACAAGCACGGCTTCGGCCAGCCCGTCATCCACCACTACGCCAACAACGAAGGCTGGTTCGACGACGTGGCGGACGGCCCCGTCACGGCGACCGTCATCTACAAAATCATCAGCGTGGACGGGCGCACGAACGACCCGTCGGTCGGCTCAACGCAAAGTAATGCCGTGGACGCGGCGGCGTGGTGCGTCGTCGGCTACCCGCGCTATGCGCCGATGATCGTGGACATCGTGACGATGGACGAGATCGCCTACGACGTGGCCGTGCGCCACTTCGGCTACGAGCCGTACATGTACGGCACGCCGCCCTTCTCGGGTCAGCAGCCGCCCGCCACCGGCATCAAGAACCCGCAGTGGAATCAGGACTACTACCCATACTTCTACCGCGACATCTGGCCCATCCTCATCCGCCCGCAGAGCTACCAGTCGGTCTTCGACTTCGACAACTTCGCGGGCGGCTACCCGCACGACACGACGAGCGGGGACGAAGGGAACTTCGACCCGACGCTCCTCTCCGTCCCGCCCTTCGAGGGCGAAGACCCGGAGCTGCGAGCCAAGCGGCGGACGTGGCGCATGCGCATCTGGTGGGCGCTCCGCAAGCCCGGGCAGGAGAATCTTTACACTTGGAAGCCCGACCCCGCGCTGCCGAACTACTTCCTCGTCCTGATGCCGTTCCTGTGCGGCGACAACCCGATCACGAACACCGTGCCCTCGAAGTTCCTGCGGCTCACAGACACGCAGCTCTTCATCCTCGGCCAGTGGGCCGCGGGCAAGTTCGTCAACGAGCGGCAGGAGGACATCCCTTCGACACCGCCCGAGCAGGGAACACAGACGGGCACAGACCTCGACCGCGGCGTGCTCTCGAACGGGCTCGGCGGCGCCTTCTGCCCCGGCGGCGAGGTGGCCTGGATCATCCGCAACCCCGCCATCTACTCCGAGCCGTTCCGCATCAAGCACAGCCCCTACTTCTCGCCGCAGACGCTCGCCTCTTGGCAGCCGAACCCTCTGAGCCTGCCCGGCCCGCTCAACACGCCGGAAGACCAGGGGAGTCTGGCCGTCGGGCTTGAGCCGGGCGACCTCACGAAGTACAGCGCCGTCCCCTGGCAGGCGGACTTCAACGAGTGCTCCACGCAGGCCACGGATACCACCTACACGGAGTGGAACGTCATCGAGCCGCAGAGCGTCGGCGACCCCGCGGCGGACGTCACGAAAACGACCTACTGGTGGCCCTCGCACCGGCCGATGGAGGTCTACAACGCGCAGGGGGCGCAGGTGCCCTGGTCACAGGGCATCCCGCAGACGCACGCGGGCGATCTGAAGATGGTGACGGCGTGGAAAGACCTCGGCTTCCTCAACGCCAACCCGAACTACACGCCGACCAACGGCCAGCCTCAGTACATACAGGTCGAGCGCAACGAGGACGAAATCTGACGCGCATGAGCCCGCAGGGAAAAACCTCCGGCCACGACGTTGTGATTCTCGGCGGCGGCCCGGCGGGCGCGGCCGCGGCGCTCTCCCTGCGGCGCCACGCGCCCGCGCTCTCCGTCGCGCTCGTCGAGCAGTCGGGCTACGACCGCCCGCGGGTCGGCGAGACGCTGCCGCCGACGGCGCGGGCTCTCCTTGAGCAGTTGGAAGTCTGGGAGACGTTCGCCGGCCAGGGGCACGTCCCCGCTTACGGGACGTGCGCGGCGTGGGGCTCCGACGAACTCTTCGACAACGAGTTTATCTACCACCCCGCCGGCCGCGGCTGGCACCTCGACCGCCGACGCTTCGACCGGATGCTCTCACGCGAGGCAGAGCATCGCGGCGTCACCACATACTCCGGCCACAAGTTCATCAACTCACGTCGCGGCGAGGGCGGCGGCTGGCTGCTTCAAATCAAATCGGGGCAGGGGAGTGAGGCTTTCGTCAAAGCCGCCTTCGTCATCGACGCCACGGGGCGGCGCGCCCTCTTCGCGGGGCAACGCGGGGTCAGGAAGGTTCTGCACGACAGGCTGCTCGGCCTCTCCGTCACCTTCGGCCCGCGCGCCGCCGAGCCCTTCGCGGACACGTACACGCTCGTCGAAGCCCGGGAAGAAGGCTGGTGGTACTCGGCGCTTTTGCCCGAAGGCAAGGTCGTCGTCTTCTGCATGAGCGACGCCGACCTCGTGAAGCGGCACGGCCGGAACTCCGCGGACGAATGGCTCGGCCTCCTCGCACAGACACGCCACACGAAAGAACGCGTGAGAGGCGCGACGCCGCTCGGCGCGCCCGCCGTCCACGCGGCGCACACGCACCGCCTGGAACGCACGACCGGCGACGGCTGGCTCGCCGTCGGCGACGCCGCGACGACGTTCGACCCGCTCTCCTCGCAGGGCATCTTGAAGAGTCTGCGTTCCGGCGTCCTCGCCTCCTACGCCGTCGCCGACTACTTCAAAGGCTCTTCATTGGGACTTGAAAAGTACGAGGCACTCGCGTCGCGCGAGTTCGAAGACTACCTGTCCGCGCGGGCCGACTTCTACGGGCGTGAGCGACGCTGGCCGGACTCGCCCTTCTGGCAGCGCCGCCGCGGGCAAATCAAACTCGATCCCGCCGAGCTTCTCCGCACAAGCAAAAAGGCCGCTGACGAGGCGGCCTTCGAGAGACTTCCCATGCATCTCCCCGCGCAAGACCTCCAGCTGCTCTGCCGCCTCTGCGCCGCGCCGCGCCGCGCGCAGGATGTCGTCTCGGACTTCAAAGCGCGGAGCGGCTTTCGTCTCGACCGCCGAATCATCCTCGCCCTTCAATACCTCGTCGAGGAGGGCGTCATCCGGCCCGCGTCAGTCTAACTTCAAGCGAAGCTCGCACTCTTAACACGGGATTCACCGCCGCCGGGGGTCACAACTCCCTGACTCTGTGTTTAAATGTCTGAACGTTACAAACCACCGACGGGATGAGGCACGATGACTGACGAACAACTGACGAAAGAGCTGCGGGAGGCGACGCGCGGGCTGACCTTCATGAGCGAGTCGGACTATCCGTTCGAGGTTTTCAACTGGGGCGCGAAGGAGCCGACGCCGGAGTTCCTGCGGGGGCTGACGAAAGAGGCCGCGGACGCCCCGGTCGAGACAAAGACGGCGGCCGACTTCTTCAAGGCATCGGCCGCGGAGGCGCCTTGGAAGAACGCCGACCAACTGGCCGAGGCGCGCAAGTTTCAGAAGCTGCAACGCCTGCTCGAACAGAATCTGAAAGACCTGAAAGTATTCCGCGTCGGCGCCGTCAACCTCCCCGTCTACGTCGCGGGCCGCGCCGACTCGGGCAACTGGCTCGGCGTCTCGACGCGCGTCGTCGAGACTTAACCTCAGCCGTCCGCGTCGGCGTTCGTCTCGGGCGTGTCGCGCGGCAGCTCGATGGTGAAGGCCGTCCCCACGTTCACGGCCGAGCGGACGCCGACCTCGCCGCCGTGCGCGCGCGCGAGGTGCTTGACGATGGCGAGGCCGAGGCCCGTCCCGCCCAGCTCGCGCGAGCGCGCGCGGTCTACGCGGTAGAAGCGCTCGAAGATGCGCGGCAGGTGCTCGGCCGGGATGCCCTCGCCGGTGTCTTCGACCGTGATGAGGTCGCGCGCCCCGCGCTCGTGCCTGACCCGCACCGCGCCGCCGCGCCGGCTGAACTTGATCGCGTTCTCCACGAGGTTGATGAGCATCTGTTCGAGCCGCCGCGGGTCGGCGCGCACCGACGCGCCGGGCTCGACCTCGTTGACGAGCGTGACGCCGCACCCTTCGGCCTTCGAGGCCAGCGCGTTGAAGGTCTCGCGGACGAGCTGGTGCAGGCGCGCCTCGCGCACCTCCAGGCCGAGCGCCCCCGACTCGATGGCCGACAGCTCCATGATGTCCTCGATGAGCGAGCGCATGCGGCCGGCGTTGCGCCCGATGATCTGGACGAAGCGGCGCGCGTCCTCTTCCTGTTCGAGCGCGCCGTCCTGCAAGGTCTCCGCGAAGGTGATGATGGAGGTGAGCGGGGTGCGCAGCTCGTGCGAGACGTTGGAGAGGAACTCCTGGCGCACGCGCTCAAGGCGTTCGAGCCGCGTGATGTCGAAGAAGACGCCGACCGCGCCGCGCACGTCGCTGCCGTAGACGACCTCGCGCTGCCGGAGCGGCGCGACGTGCAGGTCGTAGACGCGCCGGTCTCCGCCGCCGTCGGCCTCGACCTTGACCTCGGCGCGCTCGCCGCGCGCGACGGCCGCGGCGAAGGCCGAGTAGATGGCCGGGTTGCGCGTGAGGTCGCTCAGGCGGCGCGGGCGCAGGGCGTCGGCGCCGCCCTGGCGGAAGGCCGCGCGCGCCGAGTTGTTGAGCGCGACGACCCGCATGGCGCTGTCGATGATGACGACGGCCTCGCGCATGCTGTCCATCGTCACTTCGAGGAGCGCCGCCGCGTGCACCTCGCCGGCCGCGACGGCCGCGGCCACGTTCGGCAGCGTCCCCGAGGCGTTTCCCTGCGCCGCCTCGGTCGTGTGCAACGTCTCGCTCTCGTCGCCGCGCGCCCTCGGGTAGAAGCGCACCACGGCCGCGCCGAACAGCGCCGCCGCCAGCGCGACCCACGCCGCGTACGGGTCGGCCCGGTAGAGCGCCAGCCACAGGGCCAGGAGCCCCACGGCGAGGGCAATCAGGACAGCGCTTCTGAGATGCATAGGGACGGGGCGGGGCGCGCGTCTTCGCTCAACACGGGCCTGTTCGCGTGTGAAACTATACAGGCAGGCGGCGTGAGTCTGAAGCCCTGAGCACGTAGAGGGCGCGGCGGACGGGGTGCGTGAGGTTGCGCCAGCGCGAGAGCCTTTTGACGGAGAGGACTTCGAAGCCGGAAGAGTTGAAGAGGCGCCGCCACTCTTCCCACAGCCTGAAGGTGCAGGGGCCGGTGCGTCCGCGCCACGCGCGGTCGTGCGCGCGGCAGGCGGCCGCGTCCCAAGGCCCTTCGGGGATGTCTTCGTAGACGACGACGAGGCCGCCGCCGCGAAGCACACGTTTGACTTCGAGCAGGAACGCGGCCTGATCCTGCGCGTGGTGGAGCACGTAGCAGAGCAGCACGGCGTCGAAGGCGCCGTCGGCGGCGGGGAAGTGCGCGCCGTCGAAGGCGGCGTAGTCGATGGGCGCGGCAACGCTCCTCCGCACGTCGATGCCGGAGACGCGCGCGCCGAGCAGCGCAGAGAGGTGGTGCGCGATGAAGCCGCTGCCGCAACCCACGTCGAGCACACGGGCCTCGCGCGGCAGCACGCGCGCCAGCTCAAGCGCCATGTCGTACGAGCGCCCGACGAGACGCCGCCGCCGCTCCCTGCGCCAGCGCCGCTGGACGCCGCCGACCGCGCCTTCCAGCGCGTAGACGAGCGGATTCAGAAGCACCTGCGCGTAACCGAGCAGGACGCGCTCCGGGTAAAACCACTCGGCGAGCCCGTAGGAACGAGGGTCGCGGTTCGTGTATGAAGAGGCGTTCGACATCGGCTGCTCCGGACGTTGGTTTCGAGACCCGCGCCACGGGATGGCAACTCGCGGGCCGCGTCTTCGGCGCCCGGGTAATTCGAAGTTGACGAAGCATTAGGCTTTTTAAAGGGGCGGCGGACGAGGACAACTGAAAGGCGGGCGGCCGACGCGTGAAAGACGAATGCTGCGGCCGGCACCTTCCGAAGGGGCACGCGGCCGAAATGCACGCGCCCGCGTGCTTGAAGTTGACTACGCCTTTGCAGTGATTAAACTCGGGGGGATGAACACGGGAGGGCTCTACATGGGGATGGAGCGGCGTCTGGCACAGCGCTTCAAGGTGAACATCCGCGCGCGCTGGGAGGGGCCGCGCGCGCGGCGCGAAGGCATCGTCACGGACATCAGCACTAACGGCTGCTTCGTCCTCACCGAAGACATGGGGGTCGAGAAGCGCGAGCTGGTCAAGATCGAGCTGCTGCTGCCGGGCGGCGTCATCACGCTCTGGGGGGCAGTCATCTACAAGGCCGACGAGATCGGCTTCGGCCTCCGCTTCGCGCCGAACATCCCCGACGAGGAGCGGAGGCGGCTCGAATTTCTGGTCAGGGCCGAGGCCGTTCGTTCCTCAATGAAGCAGAAGAAGTGAGTTCAACCCGTCCTTTACTTCACACAGAGTATTCTTTAATCCAACGTTTTGGAGGCGTGCGCTGACCGTTAACGGACAGCCCGCAGCGCGGCGCGCCGTCTCATCCCAACCTCCCGGCCGTTCGCACCAGGGTTCCCGCAGGTCGTCACATTCCTCGAACGCGGTGGCGCGCCCGCCCGTAGAGTGCGTGTGACTGCGGCGCACACGGCTCGCCCCCTTGACGCCGCCCTTTGAGCCTCGGACACAAGGAAAGGAATCCCTGCAATGAAAAAGACGACGACCCGCATCGCGACCGCTCTCCTCCTCGGCGTGCTCTGCGCCGCCCCCGCCTTCGCCAAGGCGAAGAGCCGCACGCTGACCGTCGGCCAGGACTTCGCCGTCGGCGCGACGACCGTCAAGGCCGGCACCTACATCTTCAGCATCGACGACGCGACCAACGAGCTGACCGTCCTCAACAAGAAGACGAAAGAGGTCATCGCCCGCGCCGAGACCCGCGCCGAGTCGCGCGGCAAAGGCCCCTTCAACATCGACGTCAAGCTCGTCGATAACAACGGCACGAAGTCGCTCGCCAGCATCGCCTTCGACGGCGAGAAGAACTCCTACACCGTCGCCGGCGGCGCCACCGCCGCCCGCTGACCTTAGTTAGCCGCAGAGGCACAGAGGCACGGAGGTTAGGAAAGGGTTGTTTTAACCTTCCTAACCTCCGTGCCTCTGCGTCTCCGCGGCTAAACTTTATCTCAGCCGCGCGTGCGGTTCGAGCGGCAGTTGGTCGCGCCGCAGCGGCAGACTTCGGGGTGGTCGGGGTCGCGGTAGTCGATGGTCAGCTCCTCGCCCGGCCGGATGTCGCGCCGCGCGAAGACGGCGACCTTCTGCCCTGGGACGATTCGGATGAAGGCGTTCGGGTCGCAGGAGTGGTTGATGAAGGCCGTTTCGTTGCCGCCGACGGCGCCGTCGATGGCGGTGTCGGCGTCGAGGGTGATGATCTTGATGGCGGACTCGGCCTGCCGCCGGAGGCGCGCCTGAATCTTGCGACTCCCTTTGACGAGTTCGCCCGCGTAAAGATCGATCTTCTTCCGCGCCGGAAAGTGCTTGAGCGCGAAGCAGCCCTTCCCGTAGATGTTGCTCTTCTTCACCGTGAGCAGACCGGACACTCGGAGTCCCTCCCTCGAACCTTCCCGACATGCTGTAGAGCTTCCCGACCGCGCCATTATAAACGGCATTCGACCGTAGCGCGTCTGTTCGTACGTGTACAGATTGCTGTCCGGCGGGGCTCGGTAAGACATGAATTTTTGCGTCATTTTTTGCATGAGCGGGGCCGGAAATGGTTGTGAAGAAAAATTTTAAGAGGGTGCTGGACGAGCGGCGGAGTTTAGTGTATTGTGTTTTCAACCGGGCGGTTGGTGAATCCTTCCGCTCAGTGGTTTGCTGGGGTGAGGACAGTGAGCCACATAAGAACAGGCGCGAGGCCCCCAAGGCTGACGCGCCTGTTCGCTTTTACGGGACGACTTTTAACCATCAACAGATTCTCCGGTCGCAGGGCACGGCGCGGGTCGAATGGACAGGAAAGACCAGAAGGCCATCGCGTCGCTCTGGAAACTCGGCGGGCTGACCTGGCGCGCGCTGGGGCGGTGCGTGTGGCTCGAAATCTACGAGGGCGACCTCTTCACGCGCGCGGCCGCGCTCTCCTACTACTTCCTGCTGGCCCTCTTCCCACTGCTCATCTTCCTGACCTCGATGCTCGGCTACTTCGCGGAGGCGGGGACGGAGCTGCGCGCGAGCCTGTTTCGTTATCTCGGGAGCATCGTGCCGCGCTCCGCCTCGCAGCTCGTCGGCGCGACCGTCAAGGAGATCACCGAGGGTGCGACGGGCGGCAAGCTCTCCTTCGGGCTGCTGGCGGCGCTCTGGTTCGCCTCGTACGGGATGGGCGCCATCGGCGACACTTTGAACGGCGCGTACGGCGTGCGGGAGTCGCGCCCCTTCTGGAAGCTGCGGCTCATCTCTTTGGGCCTGACGGTGGCCCTCGCTGCCCTGACCATCACGGCGCTCGCGCTCGTCCTCTACGGCGGGGAGATCGGCGAGGGGCTGGCGAAGGGTTACGAGCTGGGCGGCGCCTTCAAGATCGCGTGGAACGTCGTGCAGTGGCCCATCGTGCTCGCCTTCGTCCTCTTCGCCTTCGCGCTCATCTACTACTACGCGCCCGACCTGAAGCATCAGAGGTGGTACTGGATCACGCCGGGCTCGCTCGCGGGCGTCGCGCTCTGGCTCTTCGTCTCCTTCTGCTTCCGCCTCTACCTGCGCTACTTCGACCGCTACAGCGTGACCTACGGCTCGCTCGGGGCGGTCATCATCCTCCTGCTCTGGTTCTACCTGACGGGCGCGGCCATCCTCGTCGGCGGCAAGGTCAACGCCGAGATCGAGCACGCGGCGGCCGAGCACGGCGCGCCCGAGGCGAAACTTCCCGGCGAGAAGAAACCCTCTTGAAGCTGGCCGTGCGCGCTCACGTGCACATCTGTTATACTCCCGCCCGCTCAACACACACTTGAGCAGGGACGGGGCTCCCCCAGCCCCTACGCCGTTATCGTCTCTTTCCCGAAGGTCAAGTCAAACAGTTAAGCCCCGTAAGAAGGCAGGAAGCAGGCCCTTTGAAGATATTACTCTACAACCCTGACAACGGCGTGACGCGCAACTTCATGCCGCACCTCTGGATGTTTCTCCTCCAGGCGCTGACGCCGCCCGGGCACGAAGTGATCCTGGTTGACGGCAACGCGAAGGCGATGGACGACGAAGAGATCGTCAGGTTCGCGCGCGAGCAGGGCGTCGGCCTCGTCGGCATCGGCGCGATGACGCGCATGGTCGCCAAGGCTTACAGGGTCGCGGACGCGCTGCGCGCCGCCGGTTTCAAGGTCGTCATGGGCGGCCCGCACGTCACCGAATGTCCCGACGAGGCTCTGGGGCGCGACGGCGGCCCGCGCCACGCGGACGCCGTCGCCCTGGGCGAGGCCGACGAGACCTGGCCGCTCATGGTCGCCGACGCCGCGCGCGGCGAGCTGAAAGAGGTCTACGAGCCCGAGCGCGACGCGAAGGGCAACGACCGCAAGCCTTCCTTGCAGCCCTACCCGACGATCCCCTGGGAGACGCTCGAACTCGACCAGTTCAGCCTCGTCCCCTCCTTCTTCCGCCCGCTGCTCTCGCGACTCGGCGCCGGCTGGGGGCAGTTCCACGTCGTGCCGATGGAGACCGGGCGCGGCTGCCCTTACGGCTGCGAGTTCTGCACGGTGACGGGCTTCTTCGGCGACTCGATCCGCTTCCGCACGAACGAGTCGGTGGTCGAAGAGCTGCTCCGCCTCAAAGCGCGCGCGCAGAGGGAGCGCGGGCAGGTGGCCGTCTTCTTCATCGACGACAACCTCGCCATCAACATGAAGCGCGTGAAGTCGCTTCTGCGCGACATCATCGCCGCGGGCGCGCAGCTCCCCTGGGTCGCGCAGATCAGCGCGAACCTCCTGCGCGACGAGGAGCTGTGCGACCTCATCGCCGAGTCGGGCGGCAAGTGGGTCTTCATCGGGATGGAGTCCATCGACCCGGCGAACATGGCCGACGTGAACAAGAACTTCTCGAAGCCCTCGGAGTACGGCGCGGTGTTGGAGCGGCTCGCGCGGCGCGACATCTACGCCATCACCTCTTTCATCTTCGGGATGGACAACGACACGGTGGGCGTGGCCGACCGCACCGTCCGCGAGATCGAGTCGTGGCCGCCGGGCCTGCCCGTCTTCGGCCAGCTCACGCCGTTCCCGGCGACGCCGCTCTACGAGCGTTTGGAGAAGGCCGGCCGCCTCGCGCGCCCGAAGCACTGGCTCGACTTCGCGCCGTTCGTGATGGCGCACGCGCCTTTGAAGATGACGATTGAGGAGGCGCGGGTCGAGACGCGCCGCGCGTGGGAGGCGTCCTACAGCCCCGAGCGCAACCGGCAGGCCGTCGAGGCCATCGCCGACCATCACATCCAATATCGCCTCAGCGTCTTCGTCTCGCGCCTCTTCTTCCGCGGCATCTACTTCCCGCAGATGACGCGGCGCGCGTGGCTGAGGCTGCTCTACGACAACCGCCGGACGATCTCTTCGCTCGCGCGCGAGGGGTTCTCGAAGTGGCGCGCGTCGCGCCGGCGTTCGGGCGAGGCCGTCCCCGCCGCCGCGCCCGTGACGAGCGGCGACTGAAAGTTTTCCCTTACCGAGCCCCGGGTCGAGCTTCCCCCGAAGTCGGACGGCGCGGTCTGCCTTGCCGTCGGAGGCGCCAGCGTGAGAGGAGGACGCGAGATGAAGGTTCTGCTGGTCAACCCGGAATTCCCCGAGACGTACTGGGACTTCCGCCACGCGCTCAAGTTCGAGGGCAAGCGCTCGCCCTTCCCGCCGCTCGGCCTGCTGACCGTCTCGGCCATGCTGCCCGAGGCGTGGGAGCGGCGCCTGGTGGACATGAACGTCCGCCGGCTCCGCGACGCGGACATCGAGTGGGCCGACATCGTCTTCGCCGGCGCGATGATCGTGCAGAAGGCTTCGCTCGAACAGGTCATCGAGCGGAGCAAGGCGCGCGGCAAGCGCGTCGTCCTCGGCGGCCCGTACGTCTCCACGACCGAGCACCTGCCCGGGGCCGACCACATCTTCGTCGGCGAGGCCGAGGCGACGCTGCCCGAGTTCTTAAAAGACCTGGCGGCCGGCAACCCCAGGCGCGTCTACAAGGCCGCGGAGCGTCCCGCCCTCACTTCGACGCCCGTCCCGCACTTCCAGTTGGCGGAACTCGAACGCTACAGCGCGATGAGCGTTCAGTATTCGCGCGGCTGCCCGTTCCAGTGCGAGTTCTGCGACATCATCGAGATTTACGGGCGCGTGCCGCGCACGAAGACGAACGAGCAGATGTTGGCCGAGTTGGACGCGCTGCGCGAGACCGGCTGGCGCGGGCTCGTCTTCATCGTGGACGACAACTTCATCGGCAACAAGCGCAACGTCAAGCGCTTCATGCCCGACCTGATTGAATGGTCGGAGCGGCGCGGCCGGCCCTTCTCCTTCATCACCGAGGCGAGCGTCAACCTCGCCGAGGACGACGCCCTGCTTGAGTTGATGCGGCGCGCGAACTTCCGCCGTGTCTTCCTCGGCATCGAGACCCCGGTCGAGGAGAGTTTGAAGGAGGCGCAGAAGGGGCAGAACACGCGGCGGGATTTATTAGAGTCGGTGCGCAAGATTCAGTCGTACGGGATGGAGGTGATGGCCGGCTTCATCGTCGGCTTCGACAACGACCCGGAGGACATCTTCGACCGCCAGATCAATTTCATCCGCGAGAGCGCCATCCCGCTCGCAATGGTCGGCCTGCTTCAGGCCCTGCCCGACACGCAGCTCTGGCGCAGGCTCGAACGCGAGGGGCGGCTGCTGCGCGAGAGTTCGGGGAACAACACCGAGGGCTCGCTCAACTTCATCCCGCGGATGGACAAGGCGCGGCTCGTCGAGGGCTACAAGAGGATTCTTTCGACCATCTACAGCCCGGCCGAATACTACCAGCGCGCGCTCGACTGCCTCTCGCACCTGACGCAAGGCCCCGAGCCGCGCCAGACGCGCCTGACGAGCGACCTCGCCGCCTTCGCGCGCATCGCGCTGGTGCTCGGCCTGCTCGACGGCGCGCGCATGGACTTCTGGCGCTACATGAAGCGCACGCTCACCGAGCACCGGCAGAACTTCGCCCACGCCGTCACGCTCGCCGCGATGGGCTACCACTTCCGCAAGCTGACGCGTTCTTACGTGGAGTGAGTCACGTATTTAAGTCGAATCGTGTGGTTGACGGGTGGGGCGATTCAACGCAGAGGCGCAGAGGGCGCAAAGGGGGCGCAGAGGAAATCAGAATCCCTCTGCGCCCCCTGCGCCTCTGCGTCCTCTGCGTTAAAAATTATCATCCGGATGGTACGATAGCGCCTAATCCAGGCGCGCGGGGGAGAACAAAGGGTGGCCGAAGAGGCGGAGAAGATGAGCGAGGCGGAGATGCGCGAGCGCGTGATACAGCTCGCGTTCGGCGGCGACGAGGCGCGCTTCCGGGAGTTCTGCGAGGTCGTGCGGCAGGCGATCCCGGAGGAGACGTGCGTCGTGCTGCGCGGGAGCGCCGTCACGGGCCGGCGCTGGAAGGACGGCACGCCGTTCGACGGCGACGGCCCCGGCACGTCCGACCTCGACCTCACGCTCGTCGGCGTGGAGGTACTCGGCGAGTACATCCTCGATGGCTTCTACGTGCCCGGCATCCACACCAAGCCGCTCTCGGACAAAGACCCAGACATCGCCCCGAACCTCATCCCGCTGCGCGAAAAGCTCGTCGGCATGGTGGGCCGACCCGTGAACATCCAGGCCACGCGCGACTTCGTCATGCAGTTGCGCGGCGACTGGATGGGTCAGCCCTACCTGACGCTGATAGGGAAGGTCGGCGAGTCTTGAGTCTGAAACTGCTCAGCTACAATGTGCGCTACGGCGGCGCGGGGCGCGAGTCGCAGCTCGCCGCCGTCATCCGTGAAGCCGACCCAGACCTCGTCGTCCTCCAGGAGGCGACCGACCCGCGCGTCGTCGAGCGGCTCTCCGAAGAGACGGGTCTGAAAATCCGTGCGGCGCAGCGGGGGAACTCCATCGCCTACCTGAGCCGCGTCCCCGTCAAGCGCCACGAGTGGCACAGGCCGCGCGGCTCGCGCCGCCACTTCATGGAGATCGAGCTTGAGGGCTCGAACCTCGTCGTCTTCGGCATACACCTGAGCGCCGTCCATGCCTTCTGGACGGAGCGCCGGCGGATGCGCGAGCTGCGCTCTCTGCTCGCGTGGGTCGGAGCGCGCGGGGCAGACTTTCACGTCATGGTCGGCGACTTCAACACGCTCGCGCCGGGCGAGCTGCTCGACGCGCAGAAGCTGCCGTCGCGCCTGCGCGCGCTCGTCTGGCTGAGCGGCGGCCGTGTGCGCTACCAGACGATCCAAATCCTGCTCGCCGCCGACTACGCCGACGCCTTCCGCCGCCTGCACCCGGAAGACCCCGGCTACACCTTCCCCACCTGGGACCCGCACGTCCGCCTCGACTTCGTCTTCACGCCGAACAAGCACGAGGGGCGCGTCACCGAATGCCGCGTGCTGACCGAAAGCCCCGGGGTCAGGGAGGCGTCCGACCACTTCCCCCTGCTGGCGCACGTTGAGACTTCGTAAGACAAACGGCGGGGCGCGATGAGATCAATTTTTGATAAAGTATGCGCCATGAAGTTCGGGGGCAGAGCGTTGACGGCGGTGCTGGCTCTCTCGCTCTCGCTCTCGCTCTGCGCCGCCGCGTCGGCGCGACAGAAGTCTCGCACGCCTTCGCGCGCGAAGAAGGCGCCGGCCGCGCAGGAGAAGAAGAAGGCGGAGGCCGAACCCGTCAGCGAGGTGGCGCGGCTGCGCGCGCAGTGGGTACAGGCGACGAAGGATTACAAGACGAGCCTCGAACAACTACTCCCACACTACGAGGCCAAGCTGAAGCGCGCGGAGGAGCAACTCGTCAAGACGCGAGACTTGTACAAGGACGGTCTCGTCTCGAAGCGCGCGTTGGACGATGAGGAGCAGGCGGTCACAACCGCGCGCGCCGAGGTCGCTAACGTCGAAGGGAAGTTGAAGAACGCCGACGTGCAGATCGCGGAGACCTTAGTCGAGGCCGAGGCCGAGGAGGACGCCGCGAAGGCTTTGGCGAAGGCGAAGACGGCGCCGCGCTCCACGGGCGGGTTGTTGACGACGACCGCCTACATACGCTACGGCGGCACGCGCGCCTGGTCGCTCAACGAGGCGGGCGCCGTCATGCAGTTCTTCACGCGCAGCTACGGCCGCCAGCTCCCCGTCAGCTCCTTCGGGCAGTCGCCCGTGCACGACCGCTGGGGCTACGACCACCACAACGCGATGGATGTCGGCGTCAGCCCCGACAGCGCCGAGGGGCGCGCGCTGATGGAGTACCTGCGCTCGTCCGGCATCCCCTTCACGGCCTTCCGCTTCGCCATCCCCGGCACCGCCACCGGCCCGCACATCCACGTCGGCCGGCCCTCACACAAGATCACGCCGCGTTGAACGGCAGGCATAGCTCGATACGAAAACCCCCGCCCGTTACGTTCTCGGCTTTGACCGTTCCGCCGTGGAGCCGCACGGCGCGCTCGGTGATGGCGAGGCCGAGCCCCGCCCCACCCGTCTCGCGCGTGCGCGAGCTGTCCAGCCGGTAGAAGGGGCGGAAGATCTCTTTCAGAGACTCTTCGGGCACGCCCGCGCCCTCGTCCAGCACGTCGATGACGGCCTCGCCCCCGCCGTTCTCGCGCCGGCAGCGGAGCGCAATCTTCACCGCCGTCCCCTCCGGCGTGTAGCGCACGGCGTTGCGCACGACGTTCTCGACGGCGCTTTGCAAAAGCTGCCGCGTGCCCCTCAGCTCGCATGCGTCGCACTCCTCGACGACGACGGAACAGTCCCGCGCCTGCGCCTCGAAGTCGGCGTCCGCGGCCACCTCGCGCACGAGCGCGGCGAGGTCGAACCGTTCGGCGCGGGCGCCGTTGCCGTCGCTCTCCCAACGGCTCAGGGCGAGCAGTTGGCCGATCATCTCGTTGAGTCGCATGGCCTCGCGCTCGATGCGGTCGAGGTCGCCGGCCGCGGCCGCGCCCGCGCGCTTGCGCGCGAGGTCGAGCGCGACCGAGAGCCGCGCGAGCGGCGAGCGCAGCTCGTGCGAGATGTCGCGCAGCAGCCGCGTCTGCGCCCCGACCAGCGTCTCGATGCGCGCGGCCATCTCGTCGAAGTCGTGCCCCATCGCGGCCAGCTCGTCGTGCCGCCCGCCCAACTGCGGGCCGACGCGCGCCGAGAGGTCGCCCTCGGTCACCTGCCGCGTCACCTCGCGCAGCTTCACGACCGGCGCGACGATGTAGCGCGCCAGCAGCCAGCAGAGCGCGCCCGCCGCCGTCACCACCGCGAGCACCCGCACGAGCAGCAGCCAGGCGGTCTCGGAAAGAATCCAGAAGGCGATGTGGTGCTCGACCGGCGGCGGCCCCAACGGCATGTGAGTCACGAACACGTAGCGCCCGCCGTCGCGCGCCGCGACGGGCCGCACTTCGAGCATCCCGCCGCGGACTTCCCTGAAGAACGATTTGCCACTCTCCGCGACCTGAACGGCGACCTCACGCACCTCCGGTTGAACGTCTCCGTCGCCCGTCAGCTCCGAGCCGCCCGCGTCGAACAACTGGTCGCGCGTGCCCGACTCTTCCTGCACGCGGCGCAGGTACTCGTTGAGTCCGGCCGCGCCGTCGCGCTCGTACGCGGCCGCGGCTCCGCGCGCGTAGCCCGAGAGCACGTTGTCGATGAAGTGCGGCGGGCGGAAAGAGTCCGGCGTGCGCGTGAGGTGGGTCGTGACGGCGAAGGTTGTGATGACGACCACCATCGCCAGCCAGAACCAGAGGAAGACTTTCAGGAAGAGACTGCGCACGCGAACCCCAAGAGAATGTGAAATCTCAAATCGTTATCGGCCTTCGGCCGGGCGCGCGTAGACGTAGCCGACGCCGCGGACGGTCTTAATCCTCTCGGCTTGACCAGCGCGGTGGCCGAGCTTCTTGCGGAGGTGGCTGATGTGCATGTCGATGCTGCGGTCGAAGACCGACAGCTCGCGCCCAAGCACCTCGCGCACGAGGTCTTCGCGCTTGACGACGAGCCCGGCGGCGTTCAAAAGCTGGACGAGAATCTCGTACTCGACGTTCGTCAGCTCGACCGCCTCGCCGTCGCGCCAGACCTGGCGCGTGCCCGTGTCCGCCTCCACGTCGCCGACGCGGAGGCGCGCGGGCGCGGTCGGCTCTGCTACTTGCGCCGCGGACGCCTCGGCCCGCGCGGGCCGTGCGCGGCGGAGGATGGCCTGGATGCGCGCGACCAGCTCGCGCGGGTTGAAGGGTTTGGGCAGGTAGTCGTCGGCGCCGATCTCTAAACCGACGATGCGGTCGATGTCGTCGCCGCGCGCCGTGAGCATCATGACGTGTACGTCCGAGCCCTCGGCGCGGAGCCGGCGCAGCACCTCGAAGCCGTTCATGCCCGGCATCATCACGTCGAGCACGACGAGTGCGTGCTCGCCCGACAGCGCGCGCGCCAGCCCCGCGTCGCTGCGGTTCGCGACCTCGACGGAGAAGCCCTCCTCGCCCAAAAGCTCCGCCACCAACTCGCACAGCTCGCGGTCATCGTCAACGATCAGCACGTGTTCCATCCAGTCCAAAACTCCCCGCACATTCTAGCCGAAGCCGCCGCCGCGTGCCGTAAAGAAGTGTCCGGCGGCGTTGACAAAACTTTACGCGGAGTTGACCGACTCTTTACGCACGGCCGCGCGTTTTTCGCATATAAGTAGGTGCAGACGCCGAGTGAGAGCGAGAAGCTTTTCGCGGATGACTGACTCGGGCGAACTTGCGTGAGACGAATCTGGCGAAAGGATGAAGAGATGAGATTGACGAGGAAGAGAATCATCGGCGGCGCACTGGCGTTCGCCGCCGCGTTCCTGATGTCGGTGGCGGCGCTCGCACAGGGCGGGCCGGGCGGGCACCGCGGCCCCCACGGCCCGGGCGGCCCCGGCGGCAGCCTGCTCGAACACTTCTCGCAGGCGCTGAACCTGACCGACGCGCAGAAGACGCAGATCAAGCAGCTCGAAGACAGCTTCAGGGAGAGCACGAAGAGTCTCCACGAGCAGCTCGAAAAGGCCGGCCCCGGCGACCCGTTCGACGCCGTCACGGCGGGGACATTTGACGAGGCGGCCGTGCGCGCAGCGGCGCAGGCCCGCGCCGCCGTCCAGGTCGAGCTGGAAGTGGCGCACGCGAAGTTCTTCTCGCAGGTCTACGCGCTCCTGACGCCCGAACAGAAGGCGAAGCTCGCCGACCTCCACAAGCAGATGGAGGAGCACCACAGGCACGGGCCGCCCCCGCCCCCGCCGGGCGACGGGGACGGCGGCAGGTAAGTCTGTAAATTTCATATCCGGGGCGCCGCATTCACACTGGGCCTTTGTGGCGCCCCGGCCGAGGGAGGCCGTACGCGGGTCGGCCTCCCTTTTTCACACCCCGCGCCGCGCTTTACAAAACTTTACAAGAGGGTGACGAACTCTTTACTCAGCCGGCCGCGCCCCGGGCATCGAAAGGGACACAGAAGCTAAAAGTCGCCGAAATCCGCTGACTGCGGCCACTCGGGCGACGGCAGACAAAGACTTACAGACTCGGAGGCGGCCACGGTGATGAGGCGTTTATTCTTATCCGGTTTTCTCGCTTTAACGGTTCTGGCGGCGGGCGGTTTCTCTCAAGTGCGCGCGCAGGCGCCGCCGCAGACTTCGAAGGACGGGGCGGGCGCGGTCGATGTCCAGCGCATCGTGCGCGCGTTCACGGCGAAAGAGACCGAGTTCCGCAAGGCGCTCAACAACTACACCTTCACCCGCGACGCGGTCGTCCAGACCATCGGCTGGGGCGGGCAGGTCACGGGCGAGTACGACCGCACGTCGCAGTTCGTCTTCAACGACGCGGGCGAGCGCTTCGAGCGCATCACGCGCTTCCCCGTCCCGACTTTGACCGAGATCAGCTTCACGCAGGAAGACCTCGAAGACCTCGGCGGCGTCCAGCCCTTCGCGCTCGAAGCGTCGAAGATCGACCTCTACAACTTCAACTACGTCGGCCGTGAGAAGGTTGACGAGCTGGACACCTACGTCTTCGACGTGGCGCCGAAGGTGATGCCGAAGAAGGTGAGCGAGCGCTTCTTCCAGGGGCGCGTCTGGGTCGATTCGGGCGACTTGCAGATCGTCAAGGTCAAAGGCAAGGGCGTGCCCGAAGGCAAGCAGCGCTTCCCCACCTTCGAGACCTACCGCGAGCAGATCGACGGCAAGTACTGGTTCCCGACCTACACCTACGCCGACGACGACCTGAACTTCCCCGACGGCCAGACCGTCCACCTCCGCATGAAGGTCAAGTACACCGACTTCAGGCCCTTCCGCGGCCGCGTCCGCGTCATCGAAGAGGGCGAGCCCGGCGTCACCCCCGACAATCCTTAACCGCGTTCATAAAGCAGATGACCACAGCCGAAGCGATTTTAACCCCGACCGCCCCCGTCTCGTGCGAAGTGCCGCGCGAGGTCACGCCCGAGCGTGCCTCCGACTTCGCGCTGGCGCAGAGGGCGGCCGGCGGCGACGGACAGGCGTTCGAGGAGCTGTTCCGGCAATACCGGCGGCTCGTCTACGGCCTGTGCCTGCGCATGACGCAGGACGTGGCCGAGGCCGAGGACGTGACGCAGGAGGTCTTCGTCCTCCTCTTCCGCAAGATCGGCGGCTTCCGCGGCGAGGCCAGCTTCACCACCTGGCTGCACCGCCTGACCGTCAACCAGGTCTTGATGCGCTTCCGCAAGAAAAAGTCGCGGCGCGAGGACGCGCTCGAAGACGACGCCCTCCGCCCGCACGAGTCCGTCCGCCCGGCCTCGCCGAAGGCCGCGCAGCTGATCGACCGCATCACGCTGGAGAGCGCCATCGCGAAACTGCCGCCCGGCTACCGCGCGGCCTTCATCCTCCACGACGTGGAAGGCTACGAGCACGAGGAGGTCGCGCGCATCCTCGGCTGCGCCGTCGGCACCTCGAAGTCCCAACTCCACAAGGCGCGCACCAAGCTCCGCAAACTCCTCGCCGCCCGCTAACAAACAGGTCAGAACCGCCCGCGGTGGCGGGTGGGCCTTTACGACACGGCAGCGCCGAAGAGCGAAGGCCCACCCGCTACCGCGGGCGGTTCTGACCGCTATTTCGTAAGAAGTCCATTGAAAAAAAATCGGAACCCTTGCGTTGACGGGTCGTATACTGCACAGTAATATATTGCTATGTCATATATCGGCTCAGACATTCTCGCGCGCGAGTTGAAGAAGGGGAGCGCCGAGCTGCTCATCCTCTCGCTCGTCGAGCACCAGCCGCGCCACGGCTACGACATCGGCAACCTCATCGAGCAGCGCTCGGGCGGCGTGCTGCGCTTCAACGTCGCGTCGCTCTACCCTCTGCTCTACCGCCTGGAGCGGCGCGGCTGGATTCAGGGGCGCTGGGTCGAGCAGGCCGGGCAGCGCCGCCGCCGCTACTACAAGCTGACGGCCGAAGGGAAGAGAGTCCTCGCCGCGCAGCGCGACACTTGGCGCGAGTTCGTCGAGGCCATCGGCCGCATCACGGGAATGGAACATGCCTGACTGGAAGACGGAAGTCAGACAAAGGCTCGCGGGGCTGAGGCTCAGCCCGACCCGCGAGTCGGAGATCGTGGAGGAGCTTTCGCAGCACCTCGAAGACCGTTACGAGCAGGCGCTGCGGGGCGGCGCCGACGCGGAAGAAGCCCGCCGGGCGGCGATTCAGGAGCTGACCGAGAGCGACCTGCTCGCGCAGGGGCTCAGCCGCGTCGAGCGCCCCGCGCGCTTTGAATCGGTCGCGCCGGGCACGCCGAGGAGGTTCGGGATGTTGGGAGACTTGAAGCAAGACCTGCGCTACGGCGTGCGGATGCTCTGGAAGAACAAGAGCTTCACGGCCATCGCGGTCGTCGCGCTCGCCCTGGGGATCGGCGCGAACAGCGCCATCTTCAGCGTCGTCAACACAGTGCTGCTCCGGCCGCTGCCCTACAGGGAGCCGGAGCGGCTCGTGATGGTCTGGGAGGACAACTCGAAGATCGGTTACCCGCGCGACACGCCGGCCGCCGCCAACTACATCGACTGGCGCGACCAGAGCACGGTCTTCGAGGGCATGGCGGCGACGGCCGACCGCAGCTTCAACCTGACGGGCGCGGGCGAGCCCGAGCGTTTCGACGGCAAGCGCGTCACGACCAACTTCTTCTCGCTGCTCGGGGTCGAGCCGCAACTCGGCCGCGCCTTCCTGCCCGAGGAGGACGCACCGGGCGCGAGCCGCGTCGTCGTCCTGAGCCACGGCCTCTGGCAGCGCCGCTTCGGCTCCGACCCGAGTTTGGTGGGGAAGACCGTCACGCTCAACGGCGAGGGCTACACGGTGGTCGGCGTCATGCCGCAGGGCTTCCAGTTCCTCAGCCAGGACGTGTCGCTGTGGGTGCCCATGGCCTTCACGCAGCAGCAGGCGGCCAGCCGCGGCAACCACTACCTCGAAGTGTTCGCGCGCCTCAAGCCGGGCGTGTCGGTCGAGCGCGCGCAGGCGGAGATGAGCACCATCGCCGCGCGCCTGCAACAGCAGTACCCGGAGCAGAACACAGACCTCGGCGCGACGGTCGTGCCTTTGCACGAGGAGGTGGTGGGGAACATCAAGCCGGCGCTGCTCGTGCTGCTGGGCGCGGTCGGGTTCGTGCTGCTCGTCGCGTGCGCGAACGTCGCCAACCTTTTGCTCGCGCGCGCGGCCGTGCGGCAGAAGGAGATCGCCCTGCGCACGGCGCTCGGCGCGAGCCGCCTGCGCCTCGTCCGCCAGTTCCTGACCGAGAGCGTGCTTTTGGCCGCGCTCGGCGGACTGGTCGGCCTGCTGCTTTCGGTGTGGGGCGTCACGCTTTTGAAGAGCTTCATCCCGCCGAACATCTCGCAGGTGAAGGCCATCGCGGTTGACGCGCGCGTGCTCGGCTTCACAGTCCTGATGACCCTTCTAACGGGCCTCGTCTTCGGCCTGGCGCCGGCGTTGCAGGCTTCGAAGTTCAACCTCAACGAGACTCTGAAGGAGGGCGGGCGCGACGCCGCCGCGGCCCGCGGGGGCAACCGCGTGCGCGGGCTGCTCGTCGTCGCGGAGGTGGCCGTCTCGCTCGTGCTGCTCGTCGGCGCGGGGCTTTTAATCAACAGCTTCATGCGCCTGCGCAGCGTTGACCCGGGCTTCCGCACTAACAACCTCCTGACGATGAGCGTCGTGCTCCCGCCGCAGAAGTATCCCGACCAGGCGCGGCGCACGGCCTTCTACACGGACATGATTCGCCGCGTCGAAGCGCTGCCCGGCGTGCGCTCGGCCGGCGTCACCAACTGGATTCCGCTCGTCTCGCAGGGCGACTCCATCGGCGTCACCATCGAGGGGCAGCCTGCCCCCACGGGCAAGCCGAACATCATCGTGACGCGCGTCGTCAGCCCGCACTACTTCGACGCGATGGGCATCCGGCTCCTTGATGGGCGCGCGTTCGAAGAGGGGAGGGACAGGATTGACTCGCCCTGCGTCGTCGTCGTGGGCGAGACGGTGGCCCGCAAATACTGGCCGGGTGAGGGTGCCCTGGGCAAGCGCCTCTCGCCGGGCAAGCCCGAGTCGGACGCGGACTGGTGCCAGGTCGTCGGCGTGGTGAGGGACGTGAGGCAGATGGACTTGGCGGCCGAGCCGAAGCCGCAGATGTACTTCACATACGAGCAGGCAGACTTCTTCGCGCCGCGCCACCTCGTGGTGAGCACGGAGGGTGACCCGCTCGCGCTCGCCGGCGCGGTGCGCAAGACCGTGTGGGAGGTGGACAGGGATCAGCCGGTCTCGAACGTTAACACGATGGAGGGCGTGCTCTCCGAGTCCATCGCGCGGCAACGCTTCAGCACGCTGCTGCTCGGCGTCTTCGCGGGCGTGGCGCTGGTGCTGGCAGCCGTGGGCATCTACGGCGTGATGAGCTACTCGATGGCGCAGCGGACGCGCGAGATCGGCATCCGCATGGCGCTCGGCGCGCAGAAGTGGGACGTGCTGAAGCTGGCCGTCGGGCAGGGCTTGAAGCTCGTCGCCCTCGGCGTCGGTCTCGGTTTGGTCGGCGCGTTCGCGCTGACGAGGGTGATGTCGAGCCTTCTCTTCGGCGTCAGCGCCACCGACCCGGCGACGCTCGCCACCATCTCCCTCGTCCTCGTCGCCGTCGCGCTCCTCGCCAGCTACATCCCCGCGCGCCGCGCGTCGAAGGTAGACCCGCTGATAGCGTTAAGGTACGAATAGGATTTGAAAAGCCCCGAAGGTGCTGTCTTGCTAACAGTTCACTATTCGTACTTCAACGCGACGAGCGGGTCAACGCGCGTCGCGCGGCGGGCCGGGATGTAGCAGGCAATCAAAGCCACGAACGCGAGCAGGACGACGATGGCCGCGAACGTCAAGGGGTCGCTCGCGCCCACCCCGTAGAGCAGCCCCGACATCACGCGCGACAGCGCGAGCGCGCCCGCGAGGCCCACGCCGATGCCGATGAGCGTCAGCAGCAGGCCCTGCCGCAGCACGAGCATCAGCACCCTGTGGGGCTGCGCGCCGAGCGCCATCCGCAACCCTATCTCGCGCGTCCTCAACTGCACCGAGTAGTTCATCACCCCGAAGATGCCGACCGCCGCCAGCACGGTCGCCAGCCCGGCGAAGATGGCGAGCAGCAGTGTATTGAAACGAGCGCGCGCGACCCTCTCGCCCATCACCTGCGTCATCGTTCGGATGTCGGAGACGGGCTGTTCGGGGTCGATCTCTGAGATTTCGCGCCGGACGGTCGGGGCCATCTCCGCCGGGTCGCCCGCCGTGCGGATGACGAGCGTCATGGCGTCGTAGACCAGCTCCGGGTGCGGCTCGTAGACAAAAGGCTCGGCCTCCGCCGTCAGGTTGTCATACCTCACGTCACCGACGATGCCGACGATCTCCATCCAGGACGGTTTATCGTCCATGAAGACCTTGATGCGTTTGCCGATGGGGTCTTCGTCGGGGAAGAACCGGCGCGCGAACGCCTCGCTCACGACGGTGACGTGTCGCGCCTCGGCGTCCTCCGCGTCCGTGAAGAGGCGGCCGCGCAGCAGGCGAATGCCCATCGTCTTGAAGTAGTCAGCATCGGCCACGCGCACGTTCGTGCTCGGCCCCGTCCCGCGCGGCGGCTCGGGCCTGCCCTCGACGTTGAAGCCGGTCGCGGAGCCGAGGCCGCCGTAGAGCGGCAGGTAGTTGACGACGCCGGCCGAGCGCACGCCGGGCGTCGCGCGGATGCGCTCAAGCGCCTGTCGAAAGAAAGCGACGTACTGCGGGTCTTCCTTGTACTTGGAGGCCGGCAGACGCAAGACCATCGTCAGGACGTTCTCCGTCTCGAAGCCCGTGTCGATCTTCCGAAGCTGCGAGAAGCTCTTGACCAGGAGCCCCGCGCCGGCCAGGAGCATCAGCGCGAGCGCGACCTCGCCGACCACGAGGACGCCGCGCAGGCGGCGGCTGCGCGACCCCTGCGCGTCCGAGCCCTTGCCGCCCTCCTTGAGCGCGTCGTTCAGATTCAGGCGCGTCGCCTCAAACGCCGGCACGAGGCCGAAGAGGATTGTAGTCAGCAGCGTGACGCCGAGCGTCCACGCCAGCACCGTCGTGTTGATGCCGACGTTCTGCAAGTTGACGAGGTCGCGCGGGCTGATGGCGACGAGCGCCCCGATGCCCCACCAAGCCACCAGAGACCCCAGCGCGCTCCCCAGCAGAGAGAGCAGCAGACTCTCCGTCAGCAGTTGCCGGACGACGCGCATCCTCCGCGCGCCCAACGCCGTCCGCAGCGCGATCTCCTTCTCGCGCGCGGCGACGCGCGACAGCAGCAGGTTCGCCACGTTCGCGCACGCGATCAAAAGCACGAGCCCCACGGCGCCGAGCAGCACCCACAGCGCCGGGCGCACGTTGCCGACGAGCTGCTCGCGCAGGGGGATGACCTCCGCCGTGTAGTTCTTGTTGTAGGTGGAGTCCTGTGCGAGGCGCTGGTGGATGGTCTTCAGCTCGGCCTCCGCCTGCTCGTAGGTGACGCCGGGCTTCAGCTTCCCGACCACCGAGAGGAAGCGGCCGCGCTCGTTTGGGCTGTCCGGCCCGGGCGGCGGCATAGGCAGCATCATCCAGACTTCGGGCGGCTTGCCCGTGCCCGACCTCTGGCTGATGAACCACTGGAAGCCGGGCGGCATGACGCCGACGACGTTGAAGGGGGTGCCGTTAAGCGTGATGGGCTTGCCGACCATGTTGGGGTCGCCGCCGAAGCGCCGCTTCCAGAACGCGTTGCTTAAAACGACGCCGGCCGAGTCCCTCTTGATGTCGTCCTCGACCAGCACGCGGCCGAGGATCGGCTGGGCGCCGAGCACCTTGAAGAGGTCGGGCGTGGCGAGTTGCACCGAGACCTCCTCGGGCTCGCCCGCGCCCGTCAGGTTGAGCCGCTGGTCTGAGAAGGCGGCCACGCTCTCGAAGCTGCCGCCCTGCGCGCGCCACTCGCGGAAGTTCGCGCGCGAGGTCGTGTTCATGTGCCGCCCCGACGGCGTGACCTCCCACAGCATCACGACCCGCTCGGCGTCCGTGTAGGGGAGCGGGCGCAGCAAGAGGTCGTTGACGACCGAGAAGATGGCCGTGTTCGCCCCGATCCCCAGGGCGAGCGTCAAGACCGCGACCGCCGTGAATCCCTTGTTCTTGGCGAGCACGCGCACGCCGTACCGAACGTCCTGCAAGAAAGTCTCCATCAAACCACCCCCGCGAACCGTGTAAGCCGTGTCCCTGATGCTGTCGAAGTTGCCGAAGCTCAAACGCGCCGCGCGCCGCGCCTCCGCGGGCGACATCCCGCGCGCGAGGTTCTGCTCGGTCTCCATCTCGACGTGGAGGCGCAGCTCCTCGTCGATGTCGTCGATGACCGACTCGCGCCCCGCGAGCGCCCGCAGCCGCGTCCAAAAAACTCTGAGCCAACGCATCGCCGTCCGAACCTTTTTTTAAGTCGCCTGCCGCACCTTGGTGATGGCGAGCACGAGCCTGTCCCAGCTCGCCTCCTCCTCCTCCAACTGGCGCCGCCCCGCCCTCGTGAGCGAGTAGAACTTGGCGCGCCGCCCCGTCTCGTTCGTGTCCCACTCCGAGGAGAGCCAGCCCTTCTGCTCGATGCGGTAGAGCGCCGGGTAGAGCGAGCCCTGCTCGACGTTGAGCATCTCGCCCGAGGTCTGCCGGATGCGCTGGATGATGCCGTAGCCGTGCAGCGCGCCTAAGGAGAGCGCCTTCAGGATGAGCATGTCGAGCGTCCCCTGAAGCAAGTCCGCCTTCTTCTGTGTCACTTGAGTTAACCTCTCGCGCGGCCGTCGATGCCTAGAAAGACAAGGCATGGTAGGCGCGCGATGCCTAGTTTGTCAAGGCATACGCGCGCCCACCCGCCCGGGTTCCGTCTCGTTGTGGATTCAGTGAGTGTGCGGGTGTGTGTGGGGCCGCCCTTCGTAGGGCGCGTGGGCGTCGATGACGGCGCGGCGTGAGTCGGGCGGGGCCGCCATCTGAGTTCGGAGCCAGTCGGTGACGGCGGGCGCGCCGTGGCCGCTCTTGAGGTCGGTGAAGACGAAGGGGCGAGTCCCGCGCATGCGGCGGGCGTCGCGCTCCATCACTTCGAGCGAGGCGCCGACGTGGGGCGCGAGGTCGGTCTTGTTGATGACGAGCAGGTCGGAGCGGGTGATGCCGGGGCCGCCCTTGCGCGGAATCTTGTCGCCGCCGGCCACGTCGATGACGTAGACGGAGACGTCAACCAGCTCGGGGCTGAAGGCCGCGGCGAGGTTGTCGCCGCCGCTCTCGATGAAGACGAGCTCGAGGCCGGGCAGCGCGTGCTCGAAGTCGGCGATGGCTTCGAGGTTCATCGAGGCGTCCTCGCGGATGGCGGCGTGCGGGCAGCCGCCGGTCTCGACGCCGCGCACGCGCTCGCGGGGAAGCGTGCCCTGACGCAGAAGAAACTCGGCGTCCTCCTTCGTGTAGATGTCGTTGGTCACGACCGCGAGGTTGCAGCCGGGCCACAACTGCCTGCTCAGGTAATCGACGAGCGCCGTCTTGCCGCTGCCCACGGGGCCGGCGATGCCGACGCGAAAAGCACGCGAATGGTGTTCGTGTCCCATCTGTTCTTGAGTCCTCAGAATAAGAAGTAGCGCTGCGCGAGCGGCAGGACGGCGGCCGGCTCGCAGGTCAGAAGCTCGCCGTCGGCCCGAACCTCGTACGTCTCCGGGTCAACCTCGATGCGCGGCGTGGCGTCGTTGTGGAGCATGTCGGCCTTGCCCACGCGTCGGCAGTTCTCGACGGCGACGGCCTGTTTTTGTAAGCCGAGCTTTGTTGGGAGACCTGAGTCCAAAGCCGCGCGTGAAATGAACGTCAGCGAAGTCGAGCCGACGGCGCGGCCGTGCGAGCCGAACATCGGCCGGTAGAGGACGGGCTGCGGCGTCGGGATGGAGGCGTTGGCGTCGCCCATGACGCTCCAGGCGATGAGGCCGCCCTTGACGACCAGCTCGGGCTTGACGCCGAAGAAGGCCGGGCGCCAGACGACGAGGTCGGCCAGCTTGCCCGGTTCGATTGAGCCGACGTGCCGGGCGAGCCCGTGTGCGATTGCGGGGTTGATGGTGTATTTGGCGACGTACCGCTTCGCGCGGAAGTTGTCGTGACGTTCCGAATCTTGAGGCAGAGGCCCGCGCTGCGTCTTCATCTTGTGCGCCGTCTGCCAGGTGCGCGTCACGACCTCGCCACAGCGTCCCATCGCCTGCGAGTCGCTGGAGATCATGCTGAAGACGCCGAGGTCGTGCAGAACGTCTTCGGCGGCGATGGTCTCGGGGCGGATGCGGCTCTCGGCGAAGGCCACGTCCTCGGGCACCTGCGGGTTGAGGTGGTGGCAGACCATCAGCATGTCGAGGTGTTCGCTGATGGTGTTGACCGTGAACGGGCGCGTCGGGTTGGTCGAGGAGGGCAGCACGTAACTCTCGGCCGCGATGCGAATGATGTCGGGCGCGTGGCCGCCGCCCGCGCCTTCGGTGTGATAGGTGTGGATGGTGCGGCCCGCGATGGCCTTGATGGTGTCTTCGACGAAGCCGGCCTCGTTGATGGTGTCGGTGTGGATGGCGACCTGCACGTCGTAGTCGTCGGCGACGCGCAGCGCGGCGTCGATGGCAGCGGGCGTCGTGCCCCAGTCTTCGTGAAGCTTGAGGCCGCAGGCGCCGGCCACGATCTGCTCGACGAGCGGCTCGGGGCGCGCGGCGTTGCCTTTGCCCAGCAGGCCGAAGTTGACCGGCCAGTGCTCGACGGCTTCGAGCATGCGCGCGAGGTTCCAGGCGCCGGGCGTGCAGGTGGTGGCATTCGTGCCCGTCGCGGGGCCTGTGCCGCCGCCGAGCATGGTGGTGACGCCGTTCGAGAGCGCCTCGTAGACCTGCTGCGGCGAGATGAAGTGGATGTGGCTGTCCACGGCGCCCGCGGTGACAATCATGTTCTCGCCCGCGATGACCTCGGTCGAGGCGCCGACGACGAGCAGAGGGTCAACGCCGTCCATTGTGTCGGGGTTGCCGGCCTTGCCGACCTTGACGATGCGGCCGTCGCGCACGCCGATGTCGCCCTTGACGACGCCCCAGTGGTCGATGATGAGCGCGTTGGTGATGACGAGGTCGAGCGCGCCCTGCTCCGACTCGCGCGCGGCGCCGCTCGACTGTCCCATGCCGTCGCGGATGACCTTGCCGCCGCCGAACGTGACCTCGTCGCCGTAGGCCGTGAAGTCTTTTTCAACTTCGACGACCAGCTCCGTGTCGGCGAGACGCACGCGGTCGCCGGTCGTCGGGCCGTACAAGTCTGCGTACGTGCGCCGAGGGATGTTGAGACTCATGCGGTCTCCTTGTCGTCGAGCGGGCCGTTGACCTGTCCGCGGTGGCCGTAGACACGGCGCGCGCCGCCGAGTGCGACGAGCGCGACCTCCTTCTCCTCGCCCGGTTCGAAGCGGACGGCGGTGCCGGCCGGGACGTTGAGGCGGAAGCCGTAAGCCGCGGCGCGTTCGAATTCGAGCGCGGGGTTGACCTCGAAGAAGTGGTAGTGGCTGCCGACCTGCACGGGCCGGTCGCCGGTGTGTCGGACGAGCACGGTTGTCGTCCGGCGGCCGACGTTAGCGCGGATGTCGCCGGCTTCATCATTAAGGAAGTATTCGCCCGGGTGCATCGCGCCGTTTACCTCACGGGGTCATGTACCGTAATCAACTTCGTGCCGTCGGGGAAGGTGGCCTCGACCTGCACCTCGTGGAGCATCTCGGGCACGCCTTCCATTAAGTCTTCGCGCTTGAGGACGGTCGCGCCGAAGCTCATGATCTCGGCGACGCTGCGGCCGTCGCGCGCGGCCTCCATGATTTCGGCCGTGAGGATGGCGAGCGCCTCGGGGTAGTTGAGCCGGAGGCCGCGCGCCTGCCGCCGCCGCGCGAGGTCGGCGGCCACGACGATGAGAAGCTTCTCCTGCTCACGCGGTGTCAGGTGCATTGTCTTTTCACCATAGTTAATAGACCTTGCGCGGCGGGACGGCCGCCTCTCTGTAGAGCGCGGACTTCGACGCGCGCCAGAAGTCGAGCAGCCCGCGCGTGATGTCGCGCCCTCTCATGCCCAGAGTCCTCACGACCAGCCCGTGCGCGGGGAGCGCGCTCACGCCCCAGAGGAGCGAGCCCGGTATCGAGAGGCTGCGCGCCAACTCCGCGAGTTCTGCTTCCAGCTCAAGCCAGCGCGAGCCGGGCAGGCCGACGCGGCAGACGTAGAACGTGGCGAAGTAGAGGTACGGCCCGAGCCGCACGGGTGATTGAAGCGCTCGACGGGCGGGCTCAAGCGCGAAGCGTTCCCGCGCCAGCGGCAGGCCGCGCGCCGTCAGGTCGAGCTTGAAGAGCAGCGAGTCGTACTCGAACACTTCGCCGCGCGCGGCGCGGCCGGGCGCGACCGTCTCCCACCAGAAGAGCCCCGCGCCGTCCGAAAGCTCGATGACCGTCTCCTGCCGGTAGCGAGTCCCCGCGAAGGGAATCAGCTCGTCGGGCAGGTATTCGAGCAGTGCGTCGCGCCCGACTCGAAAACTCTGCCGCTGCGACGCGGCGGGCACGCCCGTGCGGCAGCGATAGAGGCGCGTCGCGCCGGTCGAAGTCAGTTGCGCGCGGGCGCCTTCAAAGACCTCGACGGACAGTTCAAGCAGGTCGCCGCCGAGCACGCCGCCGGAGAGGTTGTGCAGGTGCGCGAGCGTGGCGGTCTCGCCGGAAGGAAAAGAACGCACGACCCGGAGAGGCGGCCTCTGCTCGCACGAAGAGAGATAAGTTCTACCCGTCCCCTCTGAACGTTCGAAGCGCAGGCGCAGGAGGCCGTGTGCGCGCGTCTTGAAGTTGAGAGCGTCCGCGGCCGTGCCTGCGAGAGCCGCCGGGCCAGGGCTCTCGTCAAGCAACAGGTCTGCGGGGTGCGTCGGCATCTCAACTGATGAAGAGGCGCGTCGTCAGGGTCGTGTGGCGCATCGAGCCGAGTTCGAGCAGCGGTGCAAAACAGTTGACCTCCTCGCAGTCTTCCGCGCCGGCACGCGCGGCGGCGACGACCGCCGGCTTGAGGTTCCAGAGAATCTGCTGCGCGCGCGTCTGCCCGAGCGGCAGCAGGCGTTGGCAGGCGGAGACGAGGCCGCTGAGCGCCTGGTGCAGGTAAGCCTCGACGGTAGAGTCTTCAAAGAGCCCGAGCGCGCCGCCGATGAGGCCGAAGGCGGCGCAGTGGTGCACGTCGCAGGCGGCGCTGCGCGCGGCGTCGGAGGCTTCGAAGAGCGGCGAGCTTCCGTCGAGTTCCAGCGCTAGCTGAAGCAGGCGACGGCCGAGCGTGGCGCTCGCGGCGCGGGCCTCGCGCGCCGATTTTCGGGCGCTCAAACGGCGGTTGAGTTCGAGCCAGGATTCGACTTGAAAGTCGTCTCCGACGGACTCCGCCGGCGCGGCGAGGCGGTGCGCGGCGTGGCAGAAGGCGGCCTCCTGTGTGCCCGTTTCGCCGAGGTGGTCGGTGAGAAACTGTTCGAGGTTTTCGACGACGAGCGAGCCGTCTTCGACGAGCGTTTCGAGGCCGAACGAGTGCGCGGCCGCGCCGATTGGGACGGCGCTGTCGGCCATTTGCAAAAGCCTCAGAAGCTTCAAATGCTCCGTGTCCAAAGCGGTGCCTCGGGCGTCACTGCTGCTGCTGTTGTTGCTGGGCCGTGTGCTCGGCTTCTGGCGGCCGGCTCAAATTTGCGATGAGGCGGAGCGCCTCTTCGGAATCGGGCTCTTCGGCCGGCTTGACCTGCACGGCGACGGACAGCTCGCTCTCGGCCGCGCCCTTGAAGACGCCGCGCGTCGGGGGCACGTCCTGGTAGTCGCGCCCGACGGCGACGCGTATGTGACGCTGCCCGGCGAGGAGGTTGTTGGTCGGGTCGAAGCCGACCCAGCCCAGCTCCGGCAAGAGCGCCTCGACCCACGCGTGCGTGGCGTCCTGCGCCGAGCGGTCGTTGTACTCGACGCGGTGGAAGAGGTAGCCGCTCACGTAGCGGCAGGGCACGCGCAGGTGTCGCGCGAGCGCGATCATGATGTTCGAGTAGTCCTGGCAGACGCCCTTGCGCGCCGTCAGAGCCTCGTCGATGGGCGAGTCAACGGACGTGCTCTGCGGCACGTAGTCGAAGGCGTTGTAGATGGCCGTGTTCAGCTCGCGCAGCACGGTCAGAGGGTCGTCGCGGCGGCTTAGATTCAGCTCGCGCGCGAAGTCGAGCAGTGCCCCGGTCGGCCGCGCGAAGTGGCTGGGCATGAGCATGTCCCAGTAGTCGCCGCCTTCGACGAGCGCGTCGAGCGCGTCCCACGCTTCGGGCGCCAAAGCCTCGGGCGACTCTTCGCGCGGGAGCGATTCGATGAGCGAGCGGGCGTCGATGACGAGCTGCGTGTGGCGGCCCGGGATGTCGAAGTGGTGGACGGCGTTGCCGAGGTGGTCGCGGTAGGCGGCGGCGCGCGCCGCGGGCTTTAAGCTCAGGTCGAACTTCAGGCAGCGCTGCGGGCCTTCGGTCAAAGGCTGCATGCGCACCTCCATGATGCTCTCGGTGATGGGCGCGCTGTAACGGAACTTGGTGACGTGGTTGATGGAAAGGTGCATGAGCTTCAGCGGGACGGAACCCCTTGACGTTACTTCTTAAGACGCGAGCGCCGACTCGACCTGGTAGGCGACGTAAGTCTGCAAGATGGCCTCGTGAATCTGCGCGCACTGGCGGCGCACGTCGTTCAGGTAGGCGCGCAGGCCCGTCTCCAGAATCTCGTCGATCTGGCCGAAAGAGAGCGCGGCGCGCAGGCGGCCGGCGAGCCGGTTGACGCGGCCCGCCTTGCGCGTGCCCGTCGCCTCGCCGATGGCCTGGAACGCCGACTGCACCGACTCGGCGGCGAAGCGCACGGAGCGCGGGCAGTCGGGGTTCAGGAGCAGGAACTCGACGACGCGCTCGGGGCGCAGGTCGGCCGTGTAGACTTTACAGTAGGCTTCGAAGGCCGTGCACGCCTTGAGCAGCCCGACCCAGTCGAGGTAGTTGCGCTCCGGCGCTTCGGGGCCGCCGCGCATCAAGAGGTCGTTCGTGTACACGTCGAGCAGGGTGGCGGTGGCGGCGGCGCGCTCGATGTAGCGGCCGACCTGGATGAACTGCCAGCCCTCTCCGTGGTTCATCGTCGCGTCGGTGATGCCCTGGAAGAGGTGCGCGCCCTCCTTCACCGAGCGGAAGAACTCGTGCGTCGTGACGTTCCAGATGCCGTCGAGCCGCGTCTCCTTCACCTGGAGGAAGAGCCGGTTGAGCTGCTCCCACATCTCCGAGCTGATCTGCTCGCGCACCTGCCGCAGGTTCTCGCGCGCGGCGGCGATGCAGGCGACGATGGAGGTCTCGTTCGAGATGTCGAAGGTCATCGCCTCGGTGATGTGGTAGGCGTCGCTCGTCCCCGTCAGCAGCGGCGGCGCGTGCAGACTGTCGAGCAGGCGCCCCCAGCGCCGCTCGACCGCCGCCGCCGACTGGTCGAGCATCAGGTTCAACCCGATGTCGATCAGACGCGCCGTGTGCTCGGCCCGCTCAAGGTAACGGCTCGTCCAGTAGAGACTGTCGGCGACTCTCGAAAGCATCGGCGATTACTCGTTAAGAACCCAGGTGTCTTTACTCCCGCCGCCCTGCGAAGAGTTGACGACGAGTGAGCCGCGGCGCAGGGCGACGCGGGTGAGGCCGCCGGGGACGATTGAGACTTGCTCGCCGTAGAGGATGTAGGGGCGGAGGTCAACGTGGCGCGCCTCGACCTTGCCGTCGATGAGGCAGGGCGCCTGCGAGAGCGCGAGCACCGGCTGCGCGATGTAGTTGCGCGGCTCGGCCTCGACGCGGCGGCGGAACTCCTCGCGCTCGGCCGCCGTGCTGTGCGTCCCGATGAGCATCCCGTAGCCGCCAGACTCGCCGACGGCCTTGACGACCATCTTGTCGAGATTCTCTATGACGTGGCGCCGCTGCGCCTCGTCCGTCATCAGGTAGGTCTCGACGTTGTCGATGACTGGGTCTTCGTCCAGATAGTAACGGATGATGGCGGGCACGTAGGCGTAGACCGCCTTGTCGTCGGCGACGCCGGTGCCGACGGCGTTCGCGAGTGCGACGTTGCCGGCGCGGTAGGCGTTGAAGAGGCCGGCCACGCCGAGCGCGGAGTCGGCGCGGAAGGCGAGCGGGTCGAGGAAGTCGTCGTCGATGCGCCGGTAGATGACGTCTACGCGGCGCGGCCCCGCGGTCGTACGCATGTAGACGACGTTGTCGTGCACGAGCAGGTCGCGCCCCTCGACCAGCTCGACGCCCATCTGGCGCGCGAGGAAGGCGTGCTCGTAATAAGCAGAGTTGTAGACGCCGGGCGTGAGCAGGATGATGGTCGGGTCGGGCCGGTTCTGCGGGGCGAGCGCGCGCATGGTCGAGAGCAGCGCCGCGCCGTAGTGGTCGATGGGGCGCACGCCGTAGTTGCCGAAGAGGCGCGGGAAGACGCGCTTCATCACCTGCCGGTTGGCGAGCATGTACGACACTCCGCTCGGCACGCGCAGGTTGTCTTCGAGCACGACGAAGCGGCCGTCGCGCAGGCGCACGAGGTCTGTGCCGACGACCGAGATGTAGATGTCGCGCGGCACCTTCACGCCGCGCATCTCGCGCCGGAAGTGGCGGCAGGTGTAGATCAGCTCGGCCGGGACGACCCCGTCCTTCAGGATGCGGCCTTCGTGGTAGATGTCTTTTAAGAAAAGGTTGAGCGCGCGGATGCGCTGCGTCAATCCACGTTCGAGCGTCTCCCACTCGGCGCCGGTGATGACGCGCGGCAGGAGGTCGTAAGGGAAGATGCGCTCGGTGCCCTCCTCGCGGCCGTAGACGGTGAAGGTGATGCCCTGGTGCAGGAAGGAGAGGTCGGCGGCGTGCTGGCGCCGGTTCAACTCCTCGCGCGGTATCTCGTCGAGGCGCTTGTAGAGCGCCTGGTACTGCGGGCGGCACAGGCCGTCGGCGCCGAACATCTCGTCGTAAGGCGCCTCGGCCGAAAGGGTCGCGTTGAGCATGTCGGATGGCATCGTCGCTCAAACCGAAAGCGGGCGGCGCGAGTGCCGCCGCCGCGAGAAAGGTCTTCCGCACCGCCTTGAAGGTAGAGGAAAGTCATGCTAATTAACCGACAGTATAAAAGCAAGCTGATTATATTTATGGGGCGATAAGCCGGGTTTTGGCCGGGCGGGCGGCCGCGGGGCGGGGCGGCGGCAGCTACGTCTTGACAATAGTTGTTATGACAATTATACTGCTTGGCGTGGCGAGCAGATTGCAGAAGGAGATCAAGCAGAGCAGGCCGTTCGGGAGCCTGGAGGAGGAGGTCATCCTCAACCTCGCGCGGACGGCCGAGTATTTGGGGTCGCGCGCGGCCGAGGTCTTCAAGCGCGCCGACCTGACGGGGACGCAGTACAACGCGCTGCGCATCCTGCGCGGCGCCGGCCCCGAGGGGCTCTCGTGCCGCGAGATCGGCGAGCGGATGGTGACGACCGTCCCCGACGTGACGCGCCTCCTCGACCGGCTCGAAGCCCGCGGCCTCATCTCGCGCGAGCGCCCGGCGCACAACCGCCGCCAGGTCATCACGCGCGTGACGGCGGCGGGCCTACGGCTCCTCGCGGAGCTGGACGCGCCCGTCGCGGAGAGCCACCGCCGCCTCGCCGGCCACCTCGGCGAGAGGCAGTTGAAGACCTTGAACCGGCTGCTCGAATCGCTGCGGGGCGAGCAGGCTTAAATTTTTTTGGGCTGACACTTGTTCCAACAAGTCAAGTTATAACGTCCCAATCGGGGGCCGGAGGAAAAGGCGATGAGCGAATCGTTAATCGCGGTGACGGGCGCGACGGGGCAGTTGGGCCGCCTGGCGGTCGAGGCTTTGCTCGGGCGGGGCGTGCCGGCGGGGCGCGTCGCCGCGGTCGTGCGCGACCCGGGGAAGGCCGCGGGGCTCGCCTCGCGCGGCGTGCAGGTGCGCGCGGCGGACTACTCGCGCCCCGAGACGCTCGGCGCGGCGTTCGAGGGCGTCGGCCGTCTGCTGCTTGTCTCGGGCAACGAGGTCGGCCGGCGCGTGCCGCAGCACGAAAACGTGGTGCGCGCGGCGCAGCGGGCCGGCGTGGAACTCCTCGCCTACACGAGCATCCTGCGCGCAGACACCTCGAACATGATTCTGGCCGCGGAGCATAAGGGGACGGAGGCCGCCATCCTTAACTCGGGCCTGCCTTACGTGCTGCTGCGCAACGGCTGGTACTTCGAGAACTACGCGGGCTCGATCAAGCAGGCGGCCGCGCACGGCGTGATTCTGGGGAGCGCGGGCGAGGGGCGCGTGAGCGCCGCGGCGCGCGCGGACTACGCGGAGGCGGCCGCGGCCGTGTTGAGCGGCGAGGGGCACGCTAACAAGGTTTACGAGCTGGCGGGCGACGAGGGTTTTACGTACGGCGAGCTGGCGGCCGAGGTGGCAAGGCAGGCGGGGCGCGAGGTCATTTACAAAAACCTCCCCGCCGACGAGTATGCACGGGCGCTCGTCGGCTTCGGCCTGCCCGAGCCGTTTGCACAGGCGTTGGCCGACTCTGATCTCGGCATCGAGCGCGGCGAGCTGTTCGACGAGAGCGGCGACCTGCGCACGCTCATCGGCCGCCCGACCGCCACGCTCGCCGGAGCGGTCGCGGAGGCTTTGAGGTAAGCGGCGCGCGACTTATTAATCGTCAGCATGCACAGGAGAGAATGATGAAGACTTTGAGGAACGCAATCGCCGCCGCGGCGCTCGCCGTGGTGTCGGCGGTGACACTCTTCGGCGGCCCGGCCGCGGCCGTCGCGGGCGCGCAGGCTTATGCGCCCATCCCGGCCGGCGACTACAAGATCGACCCGGCGCACAGCTACATCGGTTTCGCCGTCCGCCACCTTGAGATCAACTGGGTCGAGGGGCGCTTCAAGGATTTCGAGGGCACGATCCATTACGACGAAAAGGACGTGACCAAGTCTTCGGTCGAGTTCACGGCGAAGGTCGCGTCCGTGGACACGGAGGTCGAGGCGCGCGACAAGCACCTGCGCACCGCGGACTTTTTCGACGCGGAGAAGTTCCCGACGATGACCTTCAAGAGCTTGAACGTCGAGCGTAAAGGCCCGAACGACTACTTCATGCACGGCGAGCTGACGATGAAGGGCGTGACGAAGCACGTGCAGTTCCCCTTCCATATAGCGGGCGCGGTCAAAGACCCTTGGGGCAATACGCGCTTCGGCGTCGAGGCGCAGACCAAGATCAACCGGCGCGACTTCGGCATCAACTACGGCAACGCCTTCGCGGGCGGCGGGCTCGACGTGGGCAACGAGGTCAACATCACTTTGCGGCTCGAAGCGTTGAAGCCCGAGCCGAAGCCGGCCGGGCGGTAAGGCCGAAAGCGTCAGACAGTTTGTGCCGGGGCGGACGGGGTTTGCGTCCGCCCCGGCTTTCATATCAACTATCGAACAAGGCGAACCGGCGACGGCCGGGGAAGGAGACCGAAGCGATGATCAAGGTGAGACCCGCGGGGGAGCGCGGCAGGACGCGCACGCCCTGGCTCGACGGCAACCACACGTTCTCTTTTAACCGCTACTACGACCCGCGTTGGACGGGCTTCCGCGACCTCGTCGTCATCAACGAGGACTTCGTCGCGCCCGCGTCCGGCTTCCCGCCGCACTCGCACGCGGACATGGAGATCATCACCTACGTCATCGAGGGCGCGCTCGAACACCGCGACTCTTCGGGCGGGCACGGGGTGATTCGCCCCGGCGAGGTGCAGAAGATGAGCGCCGGCACGGGCGTCACGCACAGCGAGATGAACCCCTCGCCGGAGGAGTCAGTCCACCTCCTGCAAATCTGGATACGCCCCGCGGTCGAAGGGCTCCGGCCGTACTACGAGCAGAAGGCTTTCCCGGAAGGGGAGAGGCGCGGGAAGCTGCGACTGGTCGCCGCGCCGGAGGGCGCCGAAGGGTCTGTCACGCTCTACCAGAACGTGACGGTCTACGACGCGCTGCTCGGCGCGGGGGACGAGGTCACGCACGACCTCGCGCCCGGCCGACACGCCTGGCTCCAGGTCGTGAAGGGCGCGGTCACCCTCGACGGCAACCGGCTCGGCGCGGGCGACGGCGCGGCCGTGAGCGACGAGGAGTCGCTGACGGTCAGAGGCGACGAGGAGTCGGAAGTCCTGCTCTTCGATCTGGCTTGATAACAAACAGGTCAGAACCGCCCGCTACCGAGGGCGGTTCTGACCTTGCGGGCGTGCGAAAAATATTTCTCAGAGTCAGGCAGGGGGGCTAAACTGTCGCGCGAAATTGTCGCGTGAGAGGATAGTCCATGCGAACCTTAAAAACCCTCCTGTCCCTCTGCCCGCTCATCGCCGTCGTGGTCGTCGCGGGCCGCGCACAGACTCCACAGACCACGGACACGCAGGACGGCCAGAAGGTCGTCGTCGGCTCGTCCGAAGTCCTCTTCGACGTGGTGGTGCGCGACAAGCGCGGGCGCGCCGTGACCGACCTGAGCCCGGCCGACTTCGAGGTTTACGAAGACGGCGTCCGGCAACAGTTGAACTCCTTCCGTTTGGTCTCGCGCGAGCCCGCCGGAGGTGACGCCGCCGGTCGCACGGCCGGAGGCGCCGAGCCGGCAAAGGATGAAGGGGCAGCGGCGGTCAGGCCGAAGGTGGCCGGCGCGGACGACGCCACGCGCCTGAGCGCCGTTGCCATCGTCTTCGACCGGCTCACGCCGGACGCGCGGGCGCGTGCGCGGCAGGCGGCTCTCGCCTACGTCGGCGCTAAGGAAGACCTCGTCGGCGTCTTCCTCACAGACCTCTCGCTCGTCACCCTCCAGCCCTTCACCGACGACATGAATCTGGTCAGGCAGGCGATAGAGAAGGCGGGCGTGAGCAGCCCCTCGCTCTACACCTCGAACAACGCGGAGGCGCGGGAGGTCAGAAAGAGGCTCGCCGACGCCATCCTGGAGGAGAAGCGCAACCCGCAGGGCGGCGCCGGGTTGCTCAAGAGGCAGCTCGAACTGATGTTGTGGGACTTGGAGACGTGGGAAGACGCTCAGCGCGAGCAGCAGGGCAACGCCACGCTGGCCGGCCTGCTCAAGATCAGTGCCGCGCTCCGCCCGCTACCCGGCCGCAAGGCCGTCGTCCTCTTCTCCGAAGGGCTCACCCTCCCGCCGACCGTGTTGGACAAGTTCCGCGCGCTCGTCAACGCTGCCAACCGGAACAACGTCAGCTTCTACACCATCGACGCCGCCGGGCTGCGCGCCGTGAGCAAGACGCAGGAGACGCGTCTTGAGATCGAGTCGCGCAGCAACCTGCGCATGACACAGGAGGCGACCAACGAGGAGAGCAAGGTGCCGATGACGAAGGGGTTGGAGCGCAACGAAGACCTGCTCAACCTCAACCCCGACAGCGGCCTCGGCCAGCTCGCCAACCAGACCGGCGGCTCCTACCTCACCGACACCAACGACATCCGCGCGGGGCTGCGCCGGGTGGACGACGACCTACACACCTACTACCTGATGAGCTACACGCCGCAGAACAAAAGCTACGACGGGAGCTTCCGCAAGATCGAGGTCAGGGTCAGACGCCCGGGCGTCGTCGTGCAGAGCCGCAAGGGCTACTTCGCCATCGACGCCTCTTTCGCCTCGCCGGTGCTCGCCTACGAGTTGCCCGCGCTGGCCCTGCTCGGCAGCAAACAGCGGCCCGACTCGTTCCCATTGAACGCGGCGGCCTTCAGCTTCCCGGAGGCGGGGGACGCAGGCCGCGCGCCCTTCCTGGTCGAGGGCGGGGCGGGGGAGTTCGGCTTCAAGGTCGATGACGCGAAGAAGAGTTACCAGACGGACTTCTCAATCGTCGTCGTCATCAGGGACGAGGCCGGGCGGGTCGTGCAGAAGCTGAGCAACCGATACGAGCTGAGCGGCCCGGCCGGCGAGTTGGAATCTGCAAAGCAGGGGCGCGTGCTCTTCTACCGCGAGGCCGATTTGGCGCCGGGCGTCTACTCCTTTGAGGCTGTCGCCTACGACGCGCAGACCGGCCGCGCCAGCGTGCGCACCGGAAAGCTTGAGGTGCCCGAGGCGGACGACAGCCGTCTGCGCCTGAGCAGCGTCGTCATCGTCAAGCGCGTCGAGAAGGCGCCCGCGGGGCAGAAGGCCGCGAGCCCCTTCCAGGTGGGCGACCTGCTCCTCTACCCGAACCTCGGCGAGGCGACGAACAAGGAGGCGAGCAAACAACTGCCGTTCTTCTTCACCCTCTACGCGCCGAAGGGCTCGCGGGCCGCGCCGAAGACATCCGTCGAGCTGCTTCAGAAAGGGAAGACGCTGGCCCGCCTGCCGGCGGAGCTGAACGAGCCGGACGCGCAGGGGCGCTACCAATACCTGGCCGCGCTCCCGCTCGAAAGCATCCCGCCGGGCGAGTACGAACTGAAGGTCACGGCCGTCGAAGGCACGAACAGCGTCTCACGTTCCGCCAGCTTCACGGTCGAGAAATAGAAGTTTATGACCCTGCCTAATTTTCTGATTATCGGCGCGGCCAAAGGCGGGACGACCGCTCTGCATCACTACCTGCAACAGCACCCGGAAATTTTCATGAGCACGCCGAAGGAGTTGAGGTTCTTTCTACTCGAAGGTCAGACGCCGGACTTCCGCGGGCCGGGAGACATGGAGGACTTGCAAACGGCCGTTAAAAATCTTGAAGACTATCGCGCCCATTTTGCCGAGGGCGCGCGCTTCCACGCGCGGGGCGAATCCAGCCCGCAGTACATGTACTTCCCGCGGGCCGCCGAGCGGATACGACAACATATCCCGGACGTGAAGCTGATCGCCGTGCTCCGCCAACCGGCCGACAGGGCTTACTCCGCGTATCTGCTGAAGAGGTTCGTCGGGAAGGAACGTCTGGGCTTCGCCGACGCGCTCGCCGCCGAGGAGCGACGGTTCGCCGACGGCTGGAGCCACCACTGGCACTACCGTCGAAGGGGCTTCTACGCCGCCCAGCTCAGGCCGTACTTCGACCTCTTCAAACGCGAGCAGCTCAAGTTCTACCTGTACGAAGACTTCGTCACAGACCCGGTCGGCTTGATGCAGGACATCTTCCGCTTTCTGGACGTGGACGATTCGTTCGCCCCGGACGTGTCGGTGCGCCACAACGAGTCGAAGCACCCGCGCAGCCTCGGGCTGCAAGGGTTCCTCACGGAGCCGCGCGCCGCCAAGAACCTTTTCAAGAACGTCGTCCCGGCGCGCTGGACGCGGCGCCTCGGCGACCGCCTCCGCCGGCAGAACCTGAAGAGGCCGGAGCGGCTCCCCGACGAGCTGCGCCGGCAGTTGACGGAGGGCTACCGCGAAGACATCGAAGAGCTTCAGGGGATGATCGGCCGCGACCTCTCCCACTGGCTCGCGTGACCTTTAGACCTGCTCCTGCCCGTTATCCTCAAGCAAGTGCCGGACGAAGCCCGCCTCCAAGAGCCGTGAGAGAATCAGCTCCGCGTTCTCTTCGGCCGTGTGGCCGACCGTGTCGATGACCAGCTCGGGGTTGAGCGGCGGCTCGTAAGGGTCGTCGATGCCCGTGAAGTTCGTGACCTTGCCTTCGCGCGCGAGGGCGTACATGCCCTTCGTGTCGCGCGCCTCGCAGACCGCCAGCGGCGTGTCCACGTAGACCTCGAAGAAGCGCCCGTCGCCGACCAGCGCGCGGCACTCGTTGCGCGTCGAGCGGTAAGGGCTCACGGCCGCGCAGACGACCCCGCCGCCGTGGCGCGCGATCTCGCCCGCCACGAAGCCGATGCGGCGGACGTTCGTGTCGCGGTCGTCCTTGCCGAAGCCCAGACCCTTCGAGAGGTGTGTGCGCACCACGTCGCCGTCGAGCAAGGTCACCTGCCGCCCGTGCTCAAGCAGCTTGACGGCGAGGATTTCGGCCGTCGTGGATTTGCCCGCGCCGCTCAGCCCCGTGAACCAGACGCAGAAGCCCTGCCGGTGCCGCGGCGGGTGCGCCCACGCGAGAATCGAGGCGACCTCGGGTCGCGTGAACCAGCGTGGGAGGCTCCGGCCACGCTGTAGAAACTCCTCGCGCACCTGCGTGCCGGAGATCGAGGCGGTGCGCGTCGGCGGCGCCACGCGCGCGGCCTCCTCGTAGCGGTCTTCGTCGGGGAGGTAGACCATCTCGGAGAAGGGAAGCGGCTTGACGCCCAACTCATCCGAGTGGCGCGCGACCAGCTCCTGCGCGTCCGAAGGGCCGTAGAAGGGGCGCCCCTTCGAGTCGAGGCCGGGGCTCGCGTGGTCGCGCCCGACGATGAGGTGGTTGGCGCCGTAGTTGCGCCGGATGAGGGCGTGCCAGAGCGCCTCGCGCGGCCCGGCCATCCGCATCGCGAGCGGGAGCAGTGCGAGCAGCGTCGCCGAAGGGTCGTAGTAACGCTCGGCCAGAACCTTGTAGGAGCGCACGCGCGTGTAATGGTCGATGTCGCCCGGCTTGGTGAGTCCGACCGCGGGGTGCAGCAGCAGCGTGCCGCCCACGGCGCGCGCGGCGCGTGCGGTCAACTCCTCGTGCGCGCGGTGCAAGGGGTTGCGCGTCTGGAAGGCGACGACGTTCGCGCGCCCGAGTTCGGCCAGCGCCGCGCGCGTCTGCGCCGGGCTCAGACGCAGCGCGCGGAAGTCGTAATGGAGCGGCAGGGCGAGCGCGCGGAGCGGGCCGCTCACGTAGAACTCCCCCCAGGAGTTCATCTCGGCGACCGTCGGGTGGCGCGGGTCGTCCGTCCCGTAGGCCAGCCGCGCCTCGCGCGCGCGATCCCACTCGTATATCTCCTCGACGCGCATGACGGCGAGCGGGTTGTTGTACGTGTCCGCCAGCACCACCTCGGCGTCGAGCCTGAGCCCCGCGTCGCGGCCGACCGCGAGCGTGACGGGCAGCGGGAAGAGCGCGCCCGAAGCCAAACGCATCTCTTCGAGCACGCGCTCGTAATCGGCGCGCGCCATGAAACGGTCGAGCGGCGAGAAGGCCCCGTTGGCAAGCAGCTCGAAGTCACAAAGATTGCGCGGCGTGAGCCGCACCCGCGGCAGACCCGACGCGCGCGCGCGCAACTCCTCAAGCTCTTCGCCCGCGGCAAGCAGCCCGACCAGCCCGCCGCCGTAAGGAGGGACGAGCGGCCCCTCTGTCTCCGACACACTCATACTTCGCTTACACCCTCTTGCATTTCGCGCCCCGGCGCGCAGGCGAAGAGCACGCGTATTGGAATCGGCTTATTGCCGGTAGTATAACAGACACGGCCGAAGGCACCGGCGAAGTCGGATAACGGATATAACGCCACGACCGTAATGCGATCCCGACAGTCAGCCGGTTGACGGCAGGAGGGGTATGGAAGCGCCGACGGGGACATGGGGCGGGGAGCACATCGGGCTCGAAGTCACGGAGGATGGCGGGCGGGTCGAGTACGACTGCGCCCACGGCACCATCGACCGGAGGATAATCACCGACGCCGAGGGGGGCTTCGAGCTGCGCGGCACGCACGTGCGCGAGCGCGGCGGCCCCGTCCGCAAGGGCGTGCCCGAGGACAGCCACCCCGCCGTCTACAAGGGGCGAATCAAGGGCGACACGATGACCCTCACGGTCGAGGAGAGCGACACGGGGCAGTCGGTGGGCACGTTCACGCTGAAGCTCGGCCGGGAGCCTCACGTCGTGAAGTGCAGGTAGTCGGCGGGCTCGTGACACGCGCGCACACCGCGCGAACGTCGGAAGGGCCGCACGGCGTTGACCGTGCGGCCCTTCCCTTTGGACGTTGTTTCCCCGACGACCTTACTGACAGGTCGGGAGTCTGAAGGAGGCGATGCGGGTGCTCCAGTTGAACGTGCCGTTCGCCTTCAGGTACTCGGTCGTGTACCAGAAGGTGCAGTCGTCAACGGGGTCAACCGTGATCGCGCTGTAGTCGCCCCAGCGACTGAGCGTGGCCGTCTGCGAGCCGCCGCCCGCGATGATGCTCGACTCGGCGCCGAGCGTGCCCGCGGCGTCGCCCGGCGCGCGCGTCGCGAACCGAATCCCGGGCGAGAGCGACGTGCCCGAGACGCTGTAGCCGACCGCGATGTTGCCCACCTTGTCCATCGCAAT
>Ga0213876_10000241_pt1 | contig 52167 bp, 43 predicted proteins | sample BarmaccomBMRX_R9_FD_160113 | JGI IMG/M metagenome (GOLD analysis project Ga0213876, IMG submission 160113) | Root-associated microbial communities from Barbacenia macrantha in rupestrian grasslands, the National Park of Serra do Cipo, Brazil - RX_R9 | ecosystem: Host-associated > Plants > Roots...
TCACCATGTGGTGCCGCTGCATTATGCGGTATTAGCGACCGTTTCCGGTCGTTATTCCCCACCCAGAGGTAGATTACCTACGTGTTACTCACCCGGACGCCACTCTACTCGGCCCCCGAAGGGGCCTTTCGCGTTCGACTTGCATGTCTGAGGCACGCCGCCAGCGTTGATTCTGAGCCAGGATCAAACTCTCGTTTGTATCTCTGGAACATTATCGAAACTGGTTAATGTATCCGATAATGACTCTTTCGAGTTTTGAAGCAGAGCTTTATCGCTCCGCATCGCCCTCAAAGGTCATCTCTTGGGACACGCTCTATCTAGTTTTCAAAGATCGCTTCTTCTTCAAACGAATCCAGACTTAGATGCCCCGGATTCGTTTCAGTTGCCCTCAGCCGACGTTTTGTCGTCTCAAGGAAACGGTGACTTTACCTTAAGCCACGAACCTTGTCAAGCGAGCTTCGCAACTTTTTCAGTCGCGATTGCCGCACAGGCTTTTCAGCCCGGCCGCAGCGTCTCACGCAAGCTCAATTCTCAAAGGCGAAGAGCTTAGATGCGTCAGTCACGACGCAGTTGCCAACGCTTTTGAGGTTAGTAAGCAGGCGTGCCGGCTTGTTTCAGCCGATGAAACAGCCGCTCTCTTTCGACAGTTCTGAAAGAGAAGCGGCTCGTCAAACGCGCTCTTTGTGACCTGGATGTCAACCGCCTTGTCTCAAGGCAAGGAGGCATTATAGATATTTCATTTTGTTTGTCAACCGGACTGCGAAAATTTTTGGCGGCGACGGCAGCCGCCGAGACTGGTGCGACCCGGGCGCACGGTAACGCGGGGAAAAGCAGCTCGCAGATGGCGCCTCGCTCGGGAGACCCGATCGCCGCACCTCTTCACTTCGGCTTATTGGCCTTCGGAATCTCGCCGAGGGCTTCGACTTTCAACAGCCCGCGCTCGTTTATGTATGTCTTGAACTTCACGTCCTTCGGCTCGCCGTTGTCTTGCACGCGAATTGTGAAGGTCTTCGTGTCGCCCTTCCCCTCGACGCGGAGCGGCAGAAAGCCGTTCACGTCGGGGCTGCGGTAGGCCGTGTAGTGCTCCTGCCTGTCCTTGTCGTAGCCAAGGACGTAGATGCGGTCGAAGTCGGAAGTGTCTGTGCCCGCCGGGTTGTTTACGCTGCTCTTCTCAAGGATGACCCAACTGCCGGGGCGCGTCTCCTTCCCGGCGTCCTTGTCCTTCGCGCTCGACTGCTGCGCGGCCGACTCGTCGCCGTCGAGCCTCTGCCAGGCGACAAACTCGCGGCCCGTCCGGTAGAAGATGATGTCGCTCGGGACGGTCAGCTCGACCTGCTTCCCGAAGACCCAGCCGGCCGGCGCGGGCGAGACCGAAGGCGGGAGCCGAACCTTGTACCAGAGTTCGTCCGTCTCCTCGGGCTCCTTCTCCTCCTCTTTCTTCCCGCGCTTGGCGGGGCCGGGCTGCGCCGTGCCTGCCTTGGGCACGTCGTCGCTCTCGGTCGCCTCCTGCGACTTCGGGCGCGGCACGCGCTTCCAGCCCATGATGTCGAAGCGCGAGCCGCTTTCCAGTTTGAAAAGGATGTTGTCGTTGCCGGCGCGGTCGGGCGAGAAGCGGATGTTGGTGCTGGCACGGAGTTGGCCTGACGCCTGCGGGGGAATGTCGCCGTCCTCGAGCGCGAGCCGGCGCGAGCGTTCGATCATCTCGTGCGAGATGACGTTGCGCGCCTCGATCCAGCCCTCGACGGGCTCGGCGTCGCGCGTGCGGACGTGCAGCCAGCGCTCGCCCGTGTCGGGCACGGTGACCGAGTCCATGATGTCCAGCTCGTCGCCGCGCACGACCTCCTTCAAGTCCGCGGCGACGACCGCGGACGAACTCCTCACCTGCGCCCTGCGGGCGATGACGGCGCCGACCTCCTCCTTGCCTGCGAGCGTGGTGCACGCACAAGTGACGAGTAAGAGAAAGAGGGTCGAAACAAACTTTATGGACTTCATTCTGAATCGAAGGGGTTTCAAGGTCTGGCACCGGCGGAGAAGAAGCGCCGCCGAACGGATATGCGAGACGGCTGCCTTTTGAATTTACTGCGACTCGTGTTTTCTCAAACGCTCGTGGAGCTTTCGCGACTCCGCGTCCGGGCGCTCATTGTAACCCAACTTGCGGAGTAATTCCCGTTGCGCCGAGTCGAGAGATTCGGAGACGCCGACGTGCGTGCGCGCCCCGCCCGGCTCGACCCTCAGGCCGAAGGGCTCGATGAGCGACGGCAGGGTCAACTCCGTGCTCCCCTCGACGTAGCGCTCGACGAAGGCGCTCATGCCGCCCGTCGAACTGAGGACTTGGACGACCGCCCGGTTGCCGTCCGCGGGCGCCGCGCCGCGCGCGTGGCGGCGGAACAGCTCGCGGTAGACATCCGCGAGTGAGTCCTTGCCGCCCGTCTGTCGCATGAGCGTGAGGTCGTAGAGGAGGGCGACGAGCATCCCCTTGTGATAGACGAGGGCACCGCTGCCGGCAAAACGCCGCTGCGAAGCCTCCGCGAGCGAAAGCTCGCGCTGACCGCGGGCGCGCACGTAAGAGTCGTAGGCGCTCCCCATCGCATTGAGGTAGTCGTTGAAGGTCAACTGCCCGCGCTTCATCCCGGCGCGCAGCGCGACGTAGTTGGTGAAGCCCTCGTAGAACCAGTCGTACTCGCCTTCGAGCGCGAGCCCGTTCGGCACCCAGAGGTGAAACAGCTCGTGCGTCAGCGCGCCGTCGAGCTGGGCTTTAGCGGCGAGTCTCGAAGGCAGACGACCCGAGACGAGCACGACCGTCGCGCCCCTCGTCTCCGCGCTCCAGAGGTTCCCGGCCGCGCCCGCCTGCGGCAGGGGCAGCAGCATGACCAGAGGGCTCTGCCGCGGGACGCCGCCCACAGTCTCCTGATGGATTTTGAGAATCTCTGCGACCGAGTCCGCGGCCTCCTCTTCGTCGAAGGCCCAGTCACCCGCCGTCACGAGCGTAAACGTCAACGCGCCCGCGCGGCCGCGACGTTCCTTCAAGTCCCGCCCGAGGGCGAAGATGGCGCGCTCGGCGTCGGCGACTTCGAACACGCCCGCCGCGTTGCGCGTCTCACCCGTCGAGACCTTCCATCCGTCGGGGATTGTCAGCTCGACCCTCGCCGTCGTGAGCGGGACGGGCAGCAGGTCGGCGAGCATGAGAAGGCCGCGGTCGGCCGCGAGCCAGGAGACGTGCGAAGAGTCTGAGGCGAAGGCCGGCGGGTCGAGCTTAAAATCGTAAGCGAAGCGCGAGGCCGCGACCGCGGCGGAGAACTCGCCCGGCGCGAGTTGCTTGACGGCGACCGCGGCGCCGCCGTCGTCAAACAGCGCGAAATTCTCGACGCGCTCGGCCAGGCCGGCCGCGCTCCCGTAGAAGTTGCGAATCGACCACGCGGTCGTCGCCCCGTCCCTGTGCCCCTCGACGTGGACACGCGCGGGACTCCCGGGCACGACCTTCATCTTCACGTCCAACGCCTGCGCCGAAGCGTCGCGCGCCGACAAAAGAAGGAGGACGCAAAAAAGAATGAGGGAAGCCGCATCGACGACTTCCCTCCCCCGTTTGATTACCTGTTGGTTGAACATCGGCGGGAGCATTAAAGCATATCACCCCCGCCCGGTGCGATGACCGACCTGCCCTTCAGAAGTAGCGGATGGTGTAGCTGAACCGCACCCCGCGGCCGATCTCGGGCGCGAGGTCTTTGATGAACGAGAGATGGTTGCGGTAGAGACGGTCGCCGACGTTGAAGGCGCTGACCGAGAAGACCTGCGCGTAGTGCTGGTGCGCGATGGTATAGGAGCCCGACAGGTCGAAGAGGGCGTAGCCGACCGTCCGCGTCTCGGTCGGGAAGAGGCGATCCTGGTCTTTGACGAACGTCGCCTCCGGCTTCACGTCGAACGCCTTATACCGCCAGTCGAGCCCCACCCGCGCGCGCATCGGCGGGATGCGTTGTGCTCGACGCGCCCGCCCAACTGGAACTTGACGCGCTCGAAGTCGATAGACTCAAGGCCGAAGACGGCGAAGTTGTCCTGAGTCGTCGGCGGCGCGAGCGTCTCCGCGCCGGTTGAAGAGAAGTCGCGGTGGAAGCCGGAGAAGCCCCAACTGCCCGTGAAGCGCCCGCGCTTGTTCTGGTCGAAGACGCCGCGGTACATGAGGTTCTTGTTGGCGAAGTGCGTGCCGACCTCCTCGCCCTCCAGCTCGTCATCCGCGTAGTCGCTGTAGTCGAGCGTCAGCTTGAAGCCGTTGCCGAAGCCGCGGAGGTCGCGCCAGCCGCCGCCGAACTTGAAGTCGTGGCGACGCGCTTGAATCGACACGTCCGAGCCCAACTCTTCGCCGCCCGTCGCGCTGCTGCCGTAGAGCAGCGTCGCAGGGCCTTTGACGACTTCGATCCGTTCGAGCGAGAGCACGTCGATGGGCTCGGCATGGTCGCCAGACTGTGAGCCGAGTGAACCAGTCGCGACGCCATCTTGCGTGACTCCTACGCGGTCGCCGTCGAACCCGCGCACGACGGGCCGCGCCGGGCCGGGGCCGAAGCCGCGCTTGGCGATGCCGGGCTCCTTGTCGAGCACCTCGCCGATAGAGGTGTGCGCCTCCTGCGCCAGGCTGAGCGCGTCCACCGTGTTGACGGACTGGAAGGACTCGAAGACGGACTGCTCGCTGCCCGTAGCCGTGACGGTCACTTCTTCTTTGAGGCCGGCCAGACGCATCGTGAAGTCGAGCGTCGCAGACCCGCCCGCGGTGACAACCACCTGCTGCATCTGGTCGGGGAAGCCCTCCATGTGCGCGAGGATGGCGTAGGTTCCGGGTAACAGTTCAGGAGGCAATCCTGTAGATAAGCCTATCTTATTTCCTCAAACTCTCATTTCGTTTTGGTTGGTTAAGGCGCGACAGGCTCTAGCACCGGAGGGCGGGCATGATGACCTTCCGGCGAACACACTCCTGATCGTCTCCATCACGCCGTGCCCCTGCTTCTTCATCGTCGAGACGTAGCTCCTCAGCCGGCAGAAATCTTCCGCCCTTTAGTAGGCGCGGCCCGGATGACTTCCGCCAGCGCCTCGTCGACAGGCGCCGCTCTTCAAAACCTAAGTCGTGTGCGAGAATGAGCTGAGTTTATGCTGACGCTTCTCTTCACGTCTTTGGCGATGTGTTCGACTCTGGCCGGCGGCTACATCGCCGTCAAGGCGAGGCACCGCATTCACCTGCTGATGGGCCTGGGCGCGGGCGTCCTGCTCGGCGCGGTCTTCTTCGACCTCCTGCCCGAAGCCTTGTCGGTGGGCGAAGGCCAGGGCTGGGACTTCCGCGTCGTCCTCGGCATCGTGCTCACCGGATTCCTCCTCTTCTACTTGGTGGAGCGGCTCCTCGTCCTGCACTCGTGCCCCGAAGGTGATTGCACCAACGAAGTCCACCAGCACATCGGCCGCCTCGGCTCGGTCGGCTTAATAATCCACAGCACGCTGGACGGCGCGGCTATCGGCGCGGCCTCACTCGTCAACTGGCGCACGGGTCTGCTGGTCGCCCTCGCCGTCGTCGCCCACGACATGAGCGACGGCCTGAACACCATCCTGCTGGTTACGCACGGCGAGGAGGCGCGACGGCGCGACTACCTCTTCCTCGCCCTCGACGCCCTCGCGCCGGTCGCGGGTGGGCTGCTCGCACTGGTGGTGCTGCCGCCCGAGCGTGCGCTGGCCGTCTTCCTCGGCTTCGCCTCGGGCTTCTTCCTCTACACCTCGACGAGCGACCTGCTGCCGGAGGCGCACCGGCGCTCGCCGAGTCTGACGGTGTCGGCGGCAGCCATCGCCGGCATAGTTTTCATCGCCGCCGCGGTGCAAATGATCGGCAAGTGAGGTGGCGGTTCGCCGGTCTTACCGCTCACCGCCGGAAGCGGACGGGGCGGCCTTGACGCCTCCGCGACCGCCTGCTCCTGCGCAAACTTCTCAGGCTGTGGGCGACCGCGGCGCGGAATAACACCAGGACGGTGACGACCGCCGCCACACCGACGGCGCACGTCTCCGGCGAGATTGTCTCCTCATGGAAGAGTAGTTCTATGAATGCAGGAAGCATGGCCGCTCCGCGATGGCTAGCGCGGGCGGAAGTATGGCCCTCCCGCCCGCGCCTTTCTGCCGCCGAACCTACCCGCGGTTTCGCGCCGCGCGCCCCTTTAGAACGTGACTCCTATTTGCCCCTGGAAGGCGCGCGGGCTGACGAAGTGCGTGCCGCTGAAGGTGGACTCGAAGTTGTAGAGCGCCGCCTTGTTCGTCAGGTTGAGCCCCGTGAACCGCAGCGTCATCTTCGTGTGCTCTGTGCGCAGGAGGTTGTCGGTGCCTACGCTCAGGTCGAAGAGGTGGCGCGGCGCGATGCGCGGCGGGTTCGTGTCGTCGTTCTCCGTGCCGTCCGCGGGTATGCTGACGCGCAGCGCGCCGCGGTTCGAGTCCGTACAAGTGGTGATCGGGTTCGCCAGCGTCGCGAAGACGTTGCCGCAGAAGAGACCTATCTGCTGCTGCTCGTCGGCGGTGAAGCCGAGCGCCGTGGCGTAGTCCGTCACCGCTCCGGCGACCATTCCGCTGTCGTAGCGCCACGTGAAGGCGACGTAGGGCGCGAGCCGCTTCCACTGGTTGAACTGGTACTGCACCTGCGTCGTCTGCTGGAACGCCTGGTCGTGGTCGATGCGGAAGACGCCCGTGGGCAGGTCGGAGTTGAAGAAGAGGCCGCCCGACTCCGGCGGGAAGTAGCGGGCGCGCGTGTGCCCCGCGACCACGAAGGCCGACAGCCCGTGGTAGTTCGTCAGGTTGATGCGCGCCGAGACGCCGTCGATCTTCGACCTCTGCCAAGAGATGGGGAAGACGACCGAGGTATTGAAGAGCACGTTAAAGTCGTATGCGTTCGTCGTGCGCTTGTTGAAGTAGTCGCCGTCAAGAATGATGTACTTGCCGAGCGCCTGCTGGAAGCCGAGGTTGAACTGGTTGCGCTTTCCGGGCCGGAGCGGCTCGTTACTCGTGTCGCCGAAGATGCCGTTGGCGAGCCCTCCGGCGCCGGTCGCGCTCGACAGCACGAGGTTCTCGTTGTACGGCGTCTCGAAGTTGCGCGTGAAGGAGCCGCGCAGGATCGTGCCCGTACGCTTGACGTGGTAGGAGACGCCGAGACGCGGCTGGAACGAGTGCCCGCTCGTGATCCCGTTGTAGTTGTCGAAGCGCAGGCCCAACATGACCGTCGCGTCGCCGAGCGTCAGGCTGTCCTGCGCGAAGAGCGCCTCCTGCTTGATGTCCGCGTGGCCGCGGAACGTGAACGGGCTGCCGCCGCGAGTCAGGTCGAACTGCCGGAGGCCGGGCAGGAACCCTTCGCTCGCGGGGTCGTTGAAATTAGGGTCGGTGATGCCGAACTGGAAGCCCTCGGTCAGGAAGGTGTGCGAGAGCTGAACGCCGAACTTGGCGTTGCTCCTCCCCTTCACGTAGGCCACGTCGGCCTTCACGCCGACGTTGTTCAGGCGGCGCGACTCGCTGAACGTGATCGGCTGGTCGGCGAACGGGTTCGGGCTTGAGAAGTATTTGACGTTGTCGAGCCGGTAATAAGGGCTGACCGTCAATATCGTCGTCGGGCTAAAGATGTGGACGTAGCCGGGCGCGAAGTTGATGGTGTGGACTAGCTGGCGCTGATCCTGCCCCGTCGCCTGCTGGTCGAACGTGTTCGGCGTCTCGAAGCTGTTGCGCGCCACGAACAGGTTGCCGTGGAATGAGTCCTTCGAGTTCGGGCTGTAGTCGAAGCGGTCGAAGATGTTCCCGGCCGTGCCGCGGTCGTGCAGCACTGTGAACTCCGGCGCGTCGAGGAAGCGGCCCGAGCGGTCGAAGTTGAAGGCAATGAAGTTCCCCATCCTGTCGTTGCCGTAGGCGATGTCCGCGTCCTCGTGCGTCGTGCCGAAGGTGCCGTAGAGGAAGTTAAGACTGCCCGTCGGCTTCTTCTGGTTGAGGCCGGACTTGGTGATAGCGTTGACGACGAGGCTCGTCTTATCGCCGTACTCGGCGGGCGTAGCCCCGGTGATGACCTCCATTGACTCAACGATGTTGACGGGAATCTGCGTCGAGAAGAACTTGCTCTGCTGGTCGGAGATGGGCTGGTTGTCGAGCGAGAGATTTGACTCGAAGTGGTCGCCGAGCGGGTGGTAGCCGCCGTTCGAGTCGGCCGCCACGCCCGGAGCCGCCAGCGTCACGGCGGTGCTCAACCCGCTGCCGGGGTCTCTTACGGGCAGCCTCTCTATCAAACTCTTGTCAACGTCTACGTGCGCCGAGGGGACGTTCTCGATGACATCCGAGATGTTGCCCGAGGTGACTGTCACAGTCTCGGACGTGCCGCCGACGGCGAGCGGAATCTTGATGCTGATGGGCACGGACTGGCGCACTGTCAAGTCCTGATGCGCGGCGTCGAAGCCGGCGGCCGAGACGGTGATGTGGTAATTATTAGGCGGCACGTCGCCGAAGCGGAAGCTCCCGTCGGCGTCCGCGTTGACGGTGCGCGTGTAGCCCGTGACGGGGTTCGAGATGGTGACGGAGGCGCCCGGCACGACCGCGCCGTTCGGGTCTGTGACGACGCCCGTCACCGTCCCGGCGCTCCCTATCGACTGCGCCCAAGTCGCGGAAGTAAGCAGGGCGGCTAAGGCCGCGAAGAGGACGAGGCGGAGGGCCGCCTGAGAAGTGCGCTCATGAATCATCGTATTAACCTCACTGACTGTCCCCGAAAGGGTAAGACCCTGACCACGCCGGGCGGCGTCTCGCCCGAATAGATTGCGGGATAGACTTGCGCCTGCGGTGTGGTCGTGAATAACGGGCGTCCGCCGCCGAGAGCCTCAAGGACAGGTCTCGCGGTGAAATCCGGCGGTTCTATGCCAGGGAAGTTGAAGGCGGGGCGCGCCCGCGGCGCGGGGCTTCGGCCGCGGGGAGGTAAGGGAGGAGGATGACCGGATCTGACACCTGCTGTGCAGCCTGAGACGGCAGGAGTGATGGCGCGTACAGGAGGCCGCCGTTGAGCTGCCGGTGGAGCTGGCAGATCGAGCAGTCGTCAATGCGTAATGGGGATTTAGCCGGGGAGGAGCCGGTCTGCCCTCCGCAGGCGGCGGCACGCGCGCCGGTCGCCGACCGGATTTTGAGGGAGCCGGGAACACCGTGGCGGTGGACTACGCCGAGGGTGGCGCCGTAGGCGATCAGGAAGAGCAACAGACACGACAGCGCACGCGCGAGACGCACGCGCCTGCGGCTTAACGCTGATCGAGCCCTACTCCACACTGTAGAGAGCCTTCCGCCGTGGTTGCTGGGGGTCAACGTAATATAGGTATATCCGCGCGCCGCTGTCAACGAATTCAGGTCGCCGACACGTCGGGTGGCGGCCCCATTACATCGGCATTGAAAATGAGAAGGCGAAGTGCGGACGTGTCGGCAGTCGTGGCCCTACACAAACTCCAAGAACGCCGGGCCTATTAGCGACACATACACACTTACTCCCCGCCGAACTGTGAGAAGGAGCGGCCCCGATCAGGAGTTGCCCGTTCTCCAATAGCCAAGCTGGTCGAAAAAGACCTGAATAGAGAGTGTAAGTAACGAGGCGATGACGAATCTATAACTGCGCATAACCTTTCCCTTTCACAAACTGCCCCGGGCCGTCGCATGAATCGGGAAGGGCTCGCACCCGCAGGCCGCGCTTGAGCGCGCCACGGGCGCGAGGCTTTGTCCTTCGCGCGATTGCAACGGCGAAGCAGGCCGCGCCCGGACTTCGCCCGGACGTAGGCATGCTCTTTTATGAATGCGGATTGAAGATCAGGACTGGACTGCGGGAGGCGCGCGCCCCTGCCGGAGCAGCACGGTGCCGGCACGACTGGCGGCTTTATGAAGGGATTCGTAGAGGGGCGTCCAGGCGGGCGGCGGGGCGATGATGATGGTCGCCTGCTGTATGTCGGAGACGAAGTTGTGCTGGAGCCTGCACAGGAGACACTGCTTCTCGTCGCCGCCCAGCGGCGTACCCTCGCCGCTCTTCTCCCCGTTTTGAAAGATGCTCTGCGCCGGTGTCGCGCCGAGTTGCGGGAGACGGTGGAAGTGCGTGGCGCTGGCGACGAAGGCGTGCGCCGTCAGGGCGAGCAGCACCATGCCGGCCGCCGAGCGCGACCGCACAAACCCCCGTACCTGACTGCTCAGCCTTTTGCCCAAACCCTCTGGACTCGCCCTTTGTTGAAGAGTCTTGACGATGAACTATAGCACTTAAGGTCTGCTCTGATGAAGCAGACCACGTAGTATGCTTTGCCCGGCCCCCGTAGGAGGGAACCTGCGCCGCCTTTTTCGCGTATTTTTAGAGGAAAACAGCAGGCCGGGCCGTTCAAACAGGAAAGGCTCGAACGTTGACACGCCGCTTAATGCGCCGATAGAATGGCTGCCCTGAACAAGGGGCGGGCGCGCAAACCCCGGAGGATTCGGCCGTGACTTTCACTCTCATCAAGATCATTCTCATCATGCTCGCCTTCATCATCGGCATCCTCTTCTTCGGGCGCTTCCTGTTCTAGGCCGCCCGGATGACCCTTCAGAGACCGGCCGGCGCGGCACGGCACGGCGCCAACGGTCGCCGTCAAATCCTCTTCGCCGCAGCTTTCTTCCTTCAACTTCTCGTCTTCAACTTTGTCTGTTCGGCACAGGAGCCGACGCCCACTTCTTCCGGGGACGAGGAGGTCGTCCGCGTCCGCACAGACCTCGTCGTCGTCCCCGTCTTCGTCAACGACAGCCACGGCCGCCGCGTCCCCGGTCTGACGCAAGCCGACTTTCAGGTGCTCGACAACGGCCGCCCCGTCGAGGCGAGCTACTTCGCCGCCGGCGCCGAGACGGTCGCGCTCCTTTTCCTCCTCGACGCCTCCGGCTCGACGCGAGAAACTATCACGCAGCAGCGCGAGACGGCGCTCGCACTCTTCTCACACTTCGGCGCGCGCTCCCGCGTCGCCGTCATTCAGTTCCGCGAGCAAGCCGAACTGACGCAGGACTTCACGCGCGACCTGCGCGCCGCGCGCAAGGCTTTTCAGATCGCCTCGCTGCCCGACCGGCGCACCGCCATCTTCGACGCCGCACGCGACGCCGTCCGCGCCTTCGCCGCTAACGGGCGCAACGCCGCCGAACGCCGCATCGTCGTCCTCGTCAGCGACGGTCTCGACACGGCGAGCACGACGGCGCCGGCGCCGGTCATCGCGGAGGCGAACGCCGCGGGTGTCTCCTTTTACGTCGTGCATCTCCCGCTCTACGCGCCGTCCGACGGCCGCCTCGCGGCGCGTAAACCGTCCAGAGGCTTCCGCGAGCTGGCCGAGAAGACCGGCGGGCAGTTCTTCGTCGTCGGCGACGCGCGCTCTTCGCTCGACCCGCACGCCGAGCACGACCTCAGCCCCATCTTCCGCGCCATCGCCGAAGACCTACAGAGCCAGTACGTCCTCGGCTACAACGCCGGCGCCGCCGCGGCCGAGCCCGGCCCGCACCGCGTCGAGGTGCGGCTCAACACCCCGCAAGCACGCAAGCTCCGCGTCCGACAGTTGCGCGAGACCTACGAACCGAAGCGCTGACCCGGCATGACAGGCGCGCGCCGTTGCTCTACAATCTGCCTTCCGCTCTGACACCCGAATCTTCTTTCCACGGACTTATGAACGAACAGAACACGGAAGGTCTCAGGCACATCCGCCGGGCGCTTTTGAGCGTCTCGGACAAGGCCGGTCTCGTCGATTTCGCGCGCGCGCTGCGCGGCCTGGGCGTCGAGCTGCTGAGCACCGGCGGGACGGCGAAGGCGCTGCGCGAGGCCGGGCTCGAAGTGCGCGACGTTTCCGAAGTGACGGGCTTCCCCGAGATGTTGGACGGCCGCGTCAAGACGCTCCACCCGCGCATCCACGGCGGCATCCTCGCCGTCCGCGACAACCCCGAGCACGCGCGCGCGCTCGCCGAGCACGAGATCGGCCCCATCGACATGGTCGTCGTCAACCTCTACCCCTTCGAGCAGACCGTCGCCCGCGAGGGCGTCACGCTCGAAGAGGCCGTCGAGCAGATCGACATCGGCGGCCCCGCGATGGTGCGCTCCGCCGCGAAGAATTTCCGAGACGTGGCCGTCGTCACCTCGCCCGGCATCTACCCAATCATCTTCGCGGAATTGACGGAGACCGGTGGCGGCCTCTCCCTAAAGACACGCTCCGCGCTCGCACTCGAAGCCTTCTCCCACACGTCAGCGTACGACGGCGCCATTTCGAGTTACTTATCCACAGCGTTGAGGCCGAAAGATTCACGCGGAGGCGAAGACCTCCGCAGCGCCTTCACCATCACCGACTTCATTAAGGTCAACGCGGCCGACAAGTGGCTTGCCGCGGGCGGCCCCTTCCCGGAGGGCGTCAGCCTTCTCTTGAGCAAAGACGCCGACCTGCGCTACGGCGAGAACCCGCACCAGAAGGCCGCGCTGTTCAAGGTCTTCCAGGAGCAGGCGGGCATCGCGCAGGCCGAGGTGCTCGGCGGGAAGGAGATGTCCTTCAACAACTACGTGGACGCGGACGCGGCGTGGCAGCTCGTCTGCGATTTTGAAGAGACGGCGTGCGCCGTCATCAAGCACATGAACCCGTCGGGCGTCGGCACGGCGGCGACGCTCGAAGAGGCTTACCGGCGCGCGCTCGCCACCGACCCCGTCTCCGCCTTCGGCGGCATCGTCGCCTTCAACCGCAGAGTTGACGAGGCGGCGGCGCGCGCCCTCACGGAGATTTTCACGGAGGTCGTCGTCGCGCCCGACTTCGAAGAGGCCGCGGTCGAAGTCCTCAAGTCGAAGAAGAACCTGCGCGTCCTTCGCGCGGGCGAAACACAACAGCCGTCGGGCCTGGACTTCAAACGCGTGACCGGCGGCATGCTCGTCCAGACGCGCGACACGCACCGGCTCCGCCGCGAAGACCTCAAGGTCGTCACGCGCCGCCAGCCGACCGAGGAGGAGTTCGCGGCCCTCCTTTTCGCCTGGACGGTCTGCAAGCACACGAAGTCGAACGCCATCGTCTACGCGCGCGCCGGGCAGACGGTCGGCGTCGGCGCCGGCCAGATGTCGCGCGTCGATTCCGTCCGCATCGGCGCGATGCGCGCGCAGCTTCCCGTCGAAGGCTCCGTGCTCGCCTCCGACGCCTTCTTCCCCTTCCGCGACGGGCTCGACGAGGCGGCGCGTCACGGCATCACCGCCGTCATCCAGCCCGGCGGCTCCGTCCGCGACGCGGAAGTCATCGCCGCCGCCGACGAGCACGACCTCGCGATGGTCTTCACCGGCATCCGCCACTTCAGGCATTGAAGCTGAAAGCTTCCAGACTTGCCCTCATGGCGCGCAATCGTTGATACTTGGCGTCACCGAAACAGGCACCCGACGCAAAGTGAGTCTTCCCGCGCGGCCTGTCATTCTCGTTCTCCGAAGGGGATTTCAAGATGGCTGATCTGGAAACGTTGGGCGGCGAGGGTGGCGAGACCATCCGCTGCCGCTACTGCGGGCAGTTGAACAACGTGCGCACGCAGACCGGGCAGGCGCGGTGCGGCCGCTGCCGCCTGCTGCTCTCGGAAGAGCCGCACAAGAAGTTCGCCCACCTCGACAAATACTCTTACATCCACCCGCTCGACAGCCGCGCGCTCGCCGCCCTGCGGAACATCCCCGGCATCGACACCGCGCTCAAGAAGCTCCTGGAGGTGACGGGCGAGTCGGCCATCCGCGTCATCTTCACCGCGAGCGCCGTCAAGGTCACGCCCAAGCAGTGCCCCGACCTTTATTACAAACTACAGGTCGCCTGCACCACGCTCGGCGTGGACATGCCCGAGCTGTTCGTCCAGCAGAACCCCATCGTCAACGCCTTCACCGGCGGCGTGAAGAAGCCCCTCATCGTCCTCCACTCGCAGCTCATCGAGCGCCTCAACGACGAAGAGGTGCTCGCGGTCATCGCGCACGAGGTCGGCCATATCCACGCCGAGCACGTGCTCTACATCACGGCCGCGCGCCTCATCGAGGCCGTGACCAACGCGGCGCTGGCCGCCTCGCCCGTCGCCGCGCTCATCACGCAGATCGTCTCGCTGACGATGCGCTCGGCGCTGCTCGCGTGGGCGCGGCGCGCGGAGCTTTCGTGCGACCGCGCGGCGCTGCTCGTGACGCAAGACCCGGACGTGATCGGGCGGACGATGATGAAGCTGTGCGGCGGGACGTTCGCGTCGAAAATCGACTACGACCAGTTCCTCGCGCAGGCGCGCGACTTCCAGAAGAACTACGACCAGAAGGCGCTCGACCGCTTCTGGGCCGACATCATCAACGCCGGGCTGACGCACCCGTTCCCCGTCTGGCGCGTCGCCGAGATCATGAGCTGGGTCGAGAGCGGCGAGTACGCGCGCGTCCTTAGCGGCGAGCCCGCGAGCGCCGCCGCCTGAAGAGCAGGATGAAGACGTTCGTCCCGACAGTCGTCATCCTTCTCCTCCTGGCGCCGGCACTGCGCACGCGCGGCCAGTCGGCCACCGACCCCTGCACCGAGGGGACTTCGCCGCAGCAGTTGGCGTGCGCCGAGCGGGAGTTAAAGGCGGCCTCCGACCAGCTCACGCGCGCGCGCGCGGAACTCTACGAAGACCTTGAGCCGCGCTCGCGCGTCAAGTTCCGCGCGGCCGAGCGCCTCTGGCTCCGCTACCGGAAGTCGAACTGTGCGGCGGAGGCTTCCATCTACGAGGGCGGCACGATTCAGCCGCTCGTCGAGCTGCGCTGCACGGCGCGCGTCACGCGCGAGCGCGCGGCCGAGTTGAAGGCGCAATCTCAAACGCTCAGCGGCACCGATTAAAATGACAACTAGACTGATCTTTACCTGTGCCCTGCTCGCGCTGCTCCTCCTGCCCGCGGCCTCCGCGAAGACGCAGAAGGAGCGCCCGATTCACCCCTGCGAGGGCAACGGCTCGCAGGCCGAGGCGACCGGCTGCGCGCACCGCGAGTACCTCGCGGCCGACGCCGAGCTGAACAAGGTTTACAACCGCCTGGCCGGCGTCCTCAACGCGGACGAGAAGGCCCTGCTCAAAGAATCGGAGCTGGCCTGGATCAAGTACCGCGATTCGAACTGCACGTTCGAGTCCTCGCAGTACGCGGGCGGCACCATGCGCCCCATGATCGAGTCCTTCTGCCTGGCCCGCGTCACCCAGGCGCGTGCCGCCGAGCTGAAGGAACAGTACGAACTCCGCAAATGAAGTGATGAATGATGAGTGATGAATGATGAATAGAAGACGGCTTGTCTTTCATTCATCATTCATCACTCATCATTCATCACTTTCCTAATGAGGTCTCTCCAAATGCTGCTTGAGAACAAGAACGGAATCATCTTCGGGGTGGCGAACAAGCGCTCCATCGCGTGGGCGACGGCGCAGGCTTGTTTGGAGGCGGGCGCGAACCTCGCCTTCTCGTACCAGAACGAGCGGCTGCGCGAGAACGTCGAGGGGCTGACCTCGGGGACGGGCTCGCCGCTCGTGCAGTGCGACGTGTCGAACCCGGCGGAGGTCGAGGCGGCTTTCAACACCGTCCGCGAGAGGTTCGGCCGGCTCGACTTCCTCGTCCACAGCCTCGCCTTCGCCCCGCGCGAGGCGCTCGAAGGCGAGTACGTCGCCACCACGCGCGAGGCTTTTTTGACGGCGCTCGACGTGTCGGCCTACTCGCTGGCGACGCTCGCGCGCGCGGCGGCGCCTCTGATGACGGAGGGCGGGAGCATCGTCTCGATGACCTACTACGGGGCGGAGAAGGTCGTCGCCAACTACAACGTGATGGGCGTGGCGAAGGCGGCGCTCGAAGCCAGCACGCGCTACCTCGCCGCCGACCTCGGCCGGCAGAACATCCGGGTCAACACGGTCAGCGCCGGCCCCATCAACACGCTCGCCGCGCGCGGCGTCGGCAACCTGAACGTGATGCTGCGCCACCACGCCGACCGCGCGCCGCTCAAGCGCAACGTCGAGCCGCGCGAGGTCGGCAACGCCGCCCTCTTCCTCCTCAGCCCGCTCTCCTCCGGCATCACCGGCGAAGTCCTCCACGTGGACTGCGGCTTCAACATCATGGCCTTTTAAAACTGATGTCAGATGTCAGTTAAAGACACCCACTAGCATCTAGCATCTGACATCTAACAACTTCTTTTATGGACGAGACAACCAACAAGGACGAAGAGGTCGCCGCGCAGGGGCGGCAGGTGACGCAGGACGAGCAACTGCTCGAGACGCCGCACGCGGACGCGTTCACGCACACGGACACGTGGCGCGTCTTCCGCATCATGGGCGAGTTCGTGGAGGGGTTCGACGACCTGGCGACGGTGACGCGCGGCGTCGCCATCTTCGGGTCGGCGCGGACGCCCGCCGACAACCCCTTCTACGCGGCGGCGCAGGAGACGGCGGCGCTGCTGGCGCACGCGGGCTACACGGTCATCACCGGCGGCGGCCCCGGCATCATGGAGGCCGCCAACCGCGGCGCGTTCGAGGCGTCGGGCGCCTCCATCGGGTGCAACATCGAGCTGCCGTTCGAGCAGCAGCCGAACCCCTACCAGACGCGCTCGCTGCGGTTCAAATACTTCTTCGTGCGCAAGACGATGTTCGTCAAGTACAGCAACGCCTTCGTCATCTTCCCCGGCGGCTATGGCACGCTCGACGAGCTATTCGAGGCGCTCACGCTCATCCAGACGCGCAAGATCAACAACTTCCCGGTCATCCTCTTCAGCTCCGAATACTGGCGCGGGATGCTCGAATGGATCGAGAGCACGATGCTCAAGTCGAAATACATCGGCGAGCCCGACCGACGCCTCCTGCACCTCACCGACTCGCCCGCCGAAGTCGTCGAGATCATCCACCGCAGCATGGACACGCTGAGTAAAGTCAACCCCGACGCGTACGACATTTGAGGAGAGTAGGCGGATGGCAGTAGGCAGTTGAAGGCAAGAAGACTTTTAAGGAACGGGCCTCAACGAACGTGGGGCGGCGAGTCGTTAATCTCGCCGCCCCGATTCTTTCAAGACCTCTTCGTGTTTTAACTGCCTACTGCCATCTGCCTTCTGCCTACTGTTCCGGCGCGGGGATGGTGCGCTCGGCGGAGGTGCGGCGCGAGACGAGGGGCGGGAAGGCGTTGGAGGTGAGCCACTCGAAGTAGGGCGCGGAGACGTGGGCGACGGGGACGGCGATGATCTCGGGCGTGTCGTAGGTGTGGAGCGAGCGCACCTCGCGCTCCAGCTCGTCGAAGCAGGCGGCGGTCGTCTTCGCCAGCAGCAGGAACTCGGGCGCGCGGTGCACCTCGCCCTTCCAGCGGTAGATCGACTCCATCTGCGGCATGATCTGCACGCACGCCGCGAGGTGCGCCCCGACCAGCATCTCGGCCAGCCGCGAAGCCTCCTCCTGGCTCCCCGCCGTCATCAGCACCACAATCGCCGCCGAACTCGCCTCAGCCACGGCTCACCTCCTCAGACAAGTGATGAGTGATGAATGATGAATAAGAGGCAGCGTGCCTTTCATTCATCATTCATCATTCATCACTCATCATTCTGCTCTTCTTCCTCCGTCGCGCCGGTGAGCGGCGTGATGTCCCCGCCGAAGAAGGAGTCGTAGAGTTCGCGCGCGCGGTCGAGGTCGCGCTCGTCAACGAGGACGAGCGCGCCGGGCGAGGCGGACGAGAGCAGCGGCGAGAAGGCGTCGGCGCCGCCCGACTGGACGGCCGCGCGCACCCCGTTCTGCTGGAGGATGTCGGCGACCATCTCGGCCTCGGCCGGCGAGCCGATGTTGTGCAGGGGCACGAAGCGCGCCTCGCTGTGGTCGTGGAGGGTGTTCTCCGGCGTCAGACGCTCGACCAGCTCCGAGCCGTCGTCCGGACAGCTCGTCACCCCCGCCTCGTACTCCGACTCGCAAACAGGACAGAACATGCGATCCCCCTAATGGATTCTGTTGAAAGTCTTAAAGATTATAGGTGGAAAGAAGAAAAGGGCAAGCGAGCGTGCGAGGGCACGTACGGGGCGCCGCCGGGTCGTGCTCGGCGCCGGACGAAGCCCCCGCCGGTGAGGAGGCGGGGGCCAGGGCTGCTCCTTCGTGCGCTATCAGGCGGGTGAGCGAACCTCTCGAACGGCTTCCTCGGCGGGGCTGAAGATGAGGCTGTGCAGCCCCTCCATCTCGGAACGCAAGTCTTGGAGCGAATCGACCGGCAGCCTGTAGCCTACGCCGCATATCCTCTCGGTCACTTCGCGCCACCTCTCGTCGCCGAGGCGCTCCAGGGCGGCCTCCAGCAGCGACAAGAGCCAGGCCGAAAATATCAAACGCTGTTCGGCCTCGCCGACCACGCCGTTGCCGAGGGCGTCCCGCGCGAACCAGGCCGCCTGCCTGAAGTTATCCTTGAGACCCGCCATCTGAGCCCGTGACAGATGCTTCAGCTCGTAACCCATGTCCACTTGCAACGCCCGCAACTCGCGCGTGATCTGCTGGGGGGTGACCCGCGCGGCGTCGGCGCGCGCGATCAGTTCGTCACACCTCCTGATGATGTCGCGCGGTATCCCGTACGAGATGGCCGCAAGAGCCCGCGTCAGCTTCGGGTGAAGCTCCCCCAGGCCGTGCGCGACCAGATACTCGGTCGCCACCGCCTCGCTCGCCGCGCAGGTGAGTGGCGGGATACGGACGATGTGGTCGAAGGCGCTGTCGATCTCGTTCTTCCCCTCGGCAGGGCCGAGGTAGAGCGCCGTCAGCGTGTCCTCCGCGAGCGACACGTAGTAGTAGACGCCCGGCACCTCGAAGATGGCCTTGACCCGGCGGACGAATGCGCGGATCTCCTCGAAGTCCACGATCTTGTCCAGCTCGTCGATACAGATGAGCACCGAGAACCTCCGCTCGGAGCGGTGGCCCAGCGCGCCCTGGCCGAGGCGGTAGACGATCGTGGTGGCGAATGAGCGGTAGTCGGCGATCAGCGACATGAGGCTCTGCCCGTAGGTGGAGCCGCGCCCGTCGGGCCGCTCGCCCTGCTTGTAGAGGTATATCCACGCCGCCGCGCTCAAGGCGCACGCGGCGAGGAAGAAGCCGACGGCGCTCAGCGACCGCGGGCCTATCATCCCGAGCAGTGCCGACACCATGAAGATCGCCCCGAAGAGAGTCAGCCCGAGGGTCCTGATGAGACCCCACTGCGGCCACCCGGCCTCCCCCACGCTCTGCCGGACGCGGCGACGAAGGTAGTTCAGCGCGTCGTAAATCTCCCGGTAGAGCATGACCGTGTGTGAGTTGTGCGTGCGGTCGCGCTGGAGCCAGGAGGAAAGGTCTACGGGCTGTAGCTTGGAGATGTGGTTGAAGAAGAGCCAGACGCTGGTGCAGACCAGCGCCAGGATCGGCAGCCACGTGATGACGATGTCCGACCGCGTCAGGCGGTTGTACATCAGGTAGACGACGACGCAGAGCACGATCAGCACCCCGCCGTAGAAGAGCGCCCCCATCTGCGCGGTGCGGCTCTCAATCTTCCGGATCGAGAGCGGCTTGGCGCCCAGGTAGGAGGCCACGGCCCCCTCCGTGCTGAGGGCCAGCCGCTCGAAGATGCTGTGGATGAACTCCTCCTCCTGAAATTTGCTGGGGGACGAAACCCAGACCTTGACGGTCGGCGAGGTCGCCTCGTCGGCCGCCCCGTGCGTCAGCGAGTAGAGGATGCGCGACTTGCCGACGCCGCGCCTCCCGACCACGCCGATGGTGCTCCAGCCGCGCTCGGCGAGGCTCCGGAGGTTCTTCACCGCCCCGTCGCGCCCGTGCATCTCGACGGGGCTGCCGAGGGTGCTGTCCAGCTCGCGCGCGCCCTCCAGCTCCCCGGAGATCAGCTCCCGCAGGCGGTCGCGCGCGAAGAGCCGGCGCGCGAAGAAGCCGCCGGCGATGATGCTGAGCAGCAGCGCCGGCAGCGACAGTAGCGACGCGCAGAGGAGCGCGACAGAACCGTCCCACGAGTTGACCTGCGAGATCAGCAGCCGGATGGGGTCGAGCGAGTACTGGCCGCCCGGCTGGTAGAGCGAAATCGCGAGTTGAAGGAGTATCCCCTGCTGGTCGTCCCTGTAGTCGCGGAACTGCTCGATGTAATTGTCGAGTGGGAACTGCGCGGCCGCGGGCCGGTCGGCGTTCTGCTGGTCGTGAACGCGCGCGTAGTGCTTGACGACTAGCCAGACCGGGTCTGCCACGGCGTCGAAAAACACCTTCTTGTCCGACCCGAGGGCTCGGTGCATCTGGCTCACCAGGTCGAAGACCGGGCGCTGAAACAGCCGCTTGATCGGCACCTCCGGCCCTTCATTCTTCAGCAGTTCGCCGAGCGCATCCTTCGCGTCGCGCCCTTCGACCTTGCTCTCGATCTCGTCGGCCAGCCCTTGCAGCTCCGGGCTGTTGCTGAGGCGCTTCCCGCTCAACATCGAGGAGAGCTTCTCGACCGCGAGCGGGTCTTGCGAGTCGGCCAGCGGCCCGAAGTTCACATCCTTTAGCGCGAGCAGGGTCTGGTAGACCTTCTCGGAGGGCATCTTCTTGTTGTTGATGACGTAATTACGGAACGCGTCCTGCGCGGCGTCGTCGAGCCGATTGAAGGTGTCGGCGAGGGCGTCGAGCTGCGACTCTTCGATCTTGCCCCTGAGGTCTTGTTTGAGCAGCAGCGAGGCGAGCAGCTTGTACTCCTTGTAGGCGACGTAGGCCTCCTCCTTCCGCGGCAGGCTGAGCTGCTCCTGGAGGCGGGTGCTGCCAATCGTCGTGTCGAACTTCGGGAACAGCGCCAGCTTCGCCATCTCCTCCAGGCCGGAGGTCTCCGACCGGTTCATCGAGCCGCGGGGGCCCAGCGGTTGATCCTTCTCGCGGAAGAAGCCGCTCACGTCCTCGGGGTATTCGAACTCTTTGAGAATTTTCTGCCTGAGGTTGGTCTGGCCGTACAGCGCCTTGAAGATGCGGCGCGAGCTGGTATTGTCGAAACGCTGCTCGCTGGTGGCCCCGGGCAACGGGATGACGGCCTCCGACTGGTTTTCGAGCCCCACCGGGTGTACCCAGTTGAACCGGTCGAGCATGTACCTCTCCTTGGCCGTCACGTCGGACGCCTCGAAGTAGCTGACCAGGAAGCTGAGCCGCCCGATCCCCTGCTCTTTCAAAATCTCCCTCGTCGTGCCGAGCTTGGCGAAGGCGTCCTCCAGGATCATGGCGCGCTGGTAGTTCCCCTCCCGCATCGCGTCCTCGATGAGGCCCCTCATCTTCTCCCGCTGGTCGGTCAGCCACGCTGGCGTGTCCTTCTGCTCGGCCGGCGGCGAGCCCGCCGCTCCCGCCGCGGGCTCGCCGCCCCCCGTCCCGCCCTGCGCTCCGTTGTTCCCGGCTTTCGTCGCACCCGGCGCCGTGGGCTTCGGGCGCGGGCCCGCAGGCGCCTCGGCGCCGAGATCCTTCTCCAGCAGCGCCTGCTGGTCCTGGCTCACCGTGTGGTAGTACTTCTGGTAGACGCCGGCCAGGGCGACCTCCGAGGCCAGCTGGTAGAAGTTGCGCCGCTCCTGGATGCCGCCCCTCATCACCTGCTGGATGAGGGCCTTCGCCCCGGCCGACTTCACCTTCGGCGACAGCTCATTGTTCTCGACATCCTTAACGAGCTGCTTGCCCAGCGCGCCCGCCGAGATGAGGGTCAGCCCGAGTAGCGTGAGGCTGACGATCATCCGCTTCCGCTTCGGGATGGCCCGGCTCAGGGGGTTACCGAACCAGTAGATGAACATGGTCGAGGCCAGCGTGACCAGCGACACCGTTGAGACGAAGAGGAACCAGCCAGCCAGGTCGTCGCTGGTCTCGGGCACCGCGCCGTCCCCCCCCGAAGCGAAGAAAGGGCCGCCGCGCGACATGATGAGGACGATCAACGTGGTCACCGAGAGGACGCCCGTGACCAACTCCGTCAGCTTGAGGAACCAGGCGGCGCACATGGTCACGACCACCACCGAGGTGATGAGGAAGACGGTGAGGATGGTTCCCGTCCCCGGCGAGGGGTTGCGCCCTGCGATAAGTAGGGAGTCGGTCAGCAGCAGCGAGAGGAAAGCCGCGCAGATAAGCACGAAGCTCAGGTCGAGGAAGCTCCTCGTCCGCCAGAGCAGCGCGGGGTGATACTGTGGTGCCGGCGCTGCCCCCTTCTCCTGCGCGTAGAACTCCTTCCCAAGCAGCAGGAGTTGGCTCACGATGCCGAGCACCGTCACGATGACCTGTAAGGCGTCATTCATGGTGAGAACCTCGGGGTGCATTAGGGGGCACCCGGTCTTGGAGTCTGCGTCACTCCCCACCGCGCTCAGTCGGCGCGGGAGGGTTAGCAAGGGGTTGGCGATTCGAGCGCCGCGGCTACTCGCAGGGTCTGTGCGATGGGCGCCGGCAACGGCAGAGCGACACGCTCCCGTGAGGCCGCGTATTATTAACAACTTCCCACGGACTTTCAACAACATTCTACGGGACGGGGACAGATATGCGCGCCCCGCCCGCCCGCGACCCACGCGCCCTCACATAGTATGTCGATTGGGCGAGTAATGTTTCAGCGGGGCGCCGCGGATGATGTTGCCTGCTACGGAGTGTGTGGTGCGGGTGGTGTCGTGAGACGGACTGACGCGAGGACGGGCCGCGCCGGCGGCGCAATCAGGCCGCCGGCGCGGGAGAAGTATCGGTTCCGACCTACGGGTTCACGCCGGCGGCGCGCTCGAAGGGGATTTCCTCGAAGTGGGTCATGCGCTTGAAGTCGCGGAAGCGCCGGTTGATCTCTTCGTGTGTGAGGCGGCGGACGCGTTCGGTGCCGAACTCCTCGACGTTGAAGGAGGCCATGACCGAGCCGAAGATGATGGCGCGTCGGAGCGTGTCGTCGTCAACCTGGTCGTGGCTGGAGAGGTAGCCCATGAAGCCGCCGGCGAAGGTGTCGCCCGCGCCGGTCGGGTCGAAGACCGACTCCAAAGGGTAGGCCGGGATGGCGAAGTAGGCGTCTTTCGTGAACATCGCCGCGCCGTACTCGCCGCGCTTGACGACGAGCGCGCGCGGCCCCCACGAGAGGATTTTGCGCGCCGCCTTGACGAGGTTCGGCTCCCCGGAGAGCATGCGCGCCTCGGCGTCGTTGATGATGACGACATCGACCTGGCGGATGGCGGCCTCGACCTTGTCGGGCACGCTCGTGATCCAGTAGTTCATCGTGTCGAGCGCCACCAGCTCGGCCCCGCGCACCTGCTCGCGCACCTCGCCCTGCAACTCCGGCTGGATGTTGCCGAGGAAGACCATCCGCGCGCGCTTCGACTCGTCGGAGAGCTTCGGCTTGAAGTCGGCGAAGACGTTGAGCTGCGTGTCGAGCGTGTGCGCGGTGTTGAGGTCGAAGTCGTAGCGCCCCGACCAGAAGAAGGTCTTGCCGTCCTCGACGCGTTCGAGGTCGTCCGTGTTGATGCCGCGCTCCTCGAAGACGGCCATCTCGTCGGCGCCGAAGTCGCCGCCGACGACGCCGACCACGCGCACGTCCGTGAAGAAGCTGGCCGACAGCCCGAAGTGCGTCGCCGACCCGCCCAACATCCTCTCGCGCTTCCCGAACGGCGTCTCGACCGCGTCGAACGCCACCGAACCGACAACGAGTAATGACACCTGAAGAATTCTCCTGCTGTTAGTGTGAAATTTCGGCCCCCGAGGCCGAAGCTTGGGCCGCGGGAGCGCAGTTTTGAGTCCCCGAAGCCCGAATTTCATCCTCCGAGAGCCAATTTTCCGCCTCCGCGGCGCGACGTTGCGGTTCGGGGGCGGAACATTCCGGTTCTAAACCGAAATGTTCCGGTTCGAAGGTGGAACGTTCCGGTTTCAAACCGAAATATTTCGATTTCAAACCGAAATATTTCTATCTCAAACAGGAATGTTCCGGTTTGAAATAGGAACGTTTCGGTTTCAAACCGAAATGTTCCTGTTTGAAATTGAAATGTTCCTATTTCAAACCGGAATGTTCCTACTTCAAACCGAAATGTTCCGGTTCTAAACCGGAACATTCCTATCTCAAATGGGAATGTTCCGGTTTCAGATAGGAATTTTTCGGTTTGGAACCGGAACGTTCCGCCTCGGAGGCCCAAAGTTTCCCCCCCGAAGCCCAATTTTCCGACTTTCAAGCTCGGCGCCGAGCCCCCGCGGCCAAAATTTGAGCCTCGGAGGCGTAAATGTCCGTCTCAGAGGCTCAAACGGAGGCTCAACGGGGCCGTTACTGCTGCTTCGTTTCTTTCGGCGCAGGCCCGCCGAGGCCGGCGAGCGCCTCCTGCGCCTCCTTGCGGAAGTTGCTCTTGGGGTAATCGTTGACGAGGTGAGTCAGGTAGTCGCGCGCCGACTCGCGCATGTTCTCGGGCGAGAACTCCTCCTTCTTCTCGGGCGTCGAGTCGGGCGCCTTCTGCTTGCCCTTGCCCTCGGAGAGATAGAGGCTGCTCATCCCGGCGATGTAGAGCACCTCGTCGATCTTGTAGAACTCGGGGTAGCCCGCGGCCAGCTCCTCGCAGCGCTTGAAGGCCGCGTAGTACGCCTTCTTGTTCTTGAAGTAGTGGCGCGCGACCTCCAGCTCGTGCATCGCGGCCTTCTCCGACTCCACGTCCCTCGCCACCGAAGGGTCAGGCCCGGCCGGGACGCTGCCGCTCTGCGCCCGCGCCCCGGCCGCCAGCCCGAGCGACAAAGCGAGACCGCAAATCGTAAGCGTAAATCTCCTCATACAACTCCTCTTTCAATGCCGAACGGCTTACTGCTTCCGGTACTTTCTGATGATCGCATCGAGCCTCTGCGTTGTCGCCTCGGGCCAGAGTTCGGGCGGCGTGAAGATGGCGCTCTTGAGGGCGGAGCCGCAAGCGCAGGCACGCCCGGCCGCGGCCAGCTTCTTCACGGCCTCGCGCATGATGACCTGCGCGTTCCGGACGTTCTTGTTGAGGTACTCGACCACGGTCTCGACCGAGACGGCGTCGTGCGCCTCGTGCCAGCAGTCGTAGTCGGTGACGAGCGCCAGCGTCGCGTAACAAATCTCCGCCTCGCGCGCCAGCTTCGCCTCCTGCAAGTTCGTCATCCCGATGATGTCCATCCCCCACGCGCGGTAGACGTGCGACTCGGCCTTCGTCGAGAACGCGGGCCCCTCCATGCACAGGTACGTCCCGCCGCGGTGGACGTTCACCTCCGCCGCGCGGCAGGACTCTTCCAGCACGTCGCCGAGGTCGTGACAGACCGGGTGCGCGAAAGTGATGTGGCCGACGATGCCTTCGCCGAAGAAGGTCGATTCGTGCGCGCGCGCGCGCGTGCGGTCGAAGAACTGGTCGGGGATGACCATGTCGAGCGGCGCGTACCGCTCCTGCAAAGAGCCGACGGCCGAGGCCGAGAGGATGCGCTCGACCCCGAGCAATTTCATCGCGTAGATGTTGGCGCGGAACGGCAGCTCGGTCGGCAGAATCTTGTGCCCGCGCCCGTGGCGCGGCAGGAAGGCCACGCGCTCGCCTTCGAGCGTCCCGACGATGAAGGCGTCCGACGGCGGCCCGAAAGGCGTCTCGACCTTCACCTCCTCCACGTCCTTCAACTCCGGCATCTGGTAAAGGCCGCTGCCCCCGATGATGCCAATCTTCGCGGTCGTCATGTGCGTTTCACCTTAGACAGTTTCAAGTTGTGCCTCCGTCGCGCGCAGCCGCCCGCCGTCTTCGACGACGCGCGCGAGCGGCTGTTCGGGGTCGTGGTAGAAGAGGCAGAGCCAGCCTTCGCGCGCGGCCCGCGGGAGGAGCCGGCGCTTGGCCTCGACCGTCTCGACCGGGTAGAGGTCGTAGCCCATCACCCACGCGAGCGGCACGTGCGCGCGCGTCGGCACGAGGTCTGCGAAGCCGTAGAGCGTCCGCCCGCCGCGTTCAAGCCTCACACACTGCATCGTGCGCGAGTGGCCCGGCACGGTCTCCATCTTCAAACCGGGCACGACCTCGTAGTCGTCTTCCTTCAGCTCCAACTGCCCCGACTCCGCGAGCGGCCGCCAGTTCTCGGGCAGGTAGCTCGCGCGGTCGCGCTCGTGCGGCGACTCGGCGTGCTCGTACTCCGAGCGCGAGACGAAGTAGCGCGCGTTGGGGAACGAAGGCACGGCGCGGTTGCCCGGGTCGAGCGTGGTGTTGCCGCCCGCGTGGTCGAAGTGCAAATGTGTGTTGACGACTATCGACACGTCCTCGGGGCTGAAGCCCGTGCGCTCGTGGAGGGACTCGCGGAGGGTCGGGCCGGGGCCGACGCCGTACATCGCGCGCTGGCGCTCCGTCCACTTGTCGCCCATGCCCGTCTCGACGAGGACGCGCTCGCCCGCGGCCTCGACGAAGAGGCAGTTGGCGTTGAGCGTGACGCGGTTCAACTCGTCGGGCGGGGCGACGCGCTGCCAGAGCGCGCGCGGCACGACGCCGAACATCGCGCCGCCGTCCAGGCAGAACTCGCCGCCCGGCACGACCTCCACGCGGTAGTCGCCGAACTGCACAACGCCTCCGCGCCCTTTACTTCTTCTTGCCGGGCGCGGGCGCCGGCTTGGGCTTCACGCCGCCCGCGGGCTTGCCGTCCCCGGCCCCGGCGGGCGGAGGCGGAGGCCCGGCCTCGCCCTCGTCGCCGCCCATGTCGCCGCCCTGCGGCGCCATGCCCGGCGGGAGCTGCGGCGTCTCGGGCGCCTTGACGGGGAAGTCTTCGGGCACCTTGATGTTGACGCGCTTGGCGATCTCCTCGACTTCCTTCTTCGTCTTCTCCTCGATGATCGCGTCCTTGGCCGCCTCGCGCGGCGACTTCGGCGGCGCGAACGGGTTGGCGCTCTGGCCCGTGTTGGGCTTAATCAAAATGTGGCGCGCGTGAATCTGCTCCTCGGGCTGGCCGCCCTTGGCCGCGTCGCCCTCGGCCGTCGGGTTCGGCTCCGACTTGCCCTGGCGGTGGCCGAGCACCTGGATGATGTGGAAGCCGAACTGGCTCTCGACGATGTCGCTGATCTCGTTATCCTTGAGCGCGAAGGCCGCGTCCTCGAAGGGCTTGACCATGCGCCCGTGGCCGAACCAGCCGAGGTCGCCGCCGCTCTCCTTCGCGCCCGGCTCGTCGGAGTTCTCCTTCGCCAGCTTCTCGAAGTCCTCGCCCGCGCGCGCGCGCTTCAGGATGTCTTCGGCCTTCGCGCGCGCCGCCTTCGGGTCCATCTCGGGGTGCGCGGCGTAGTAGGCGTCGATCTCGGCGTCGGTCGGTTCGAGCTTCTTCGTCAGGTCGCTCGAGTAGATGCGGCTCAGGGCCATGGCCTGCTGGAACTGTATCTGGAGCTGCGTGGCGCGGTCGTTCTCGACGCCGGCGGCGCGTCCCTTGTCGGCCATGAGCGACATCGGCGCCCACTGCTGGCGGAACTGCTCCTTGACCTCGTCGGTGATGGGCTGGGAGTCGGGGACGAGCCCGAGCTTCTTGAGGTCGTCGAGGTACTGGTCGGCCGGCTGCGTGTTCTTCGGGTCTTTGAGGAAGGCGTCGATCTCCTCCTGCTTCGGCCGGTAGGCGTCGGGCTGGGCGTTGGCGTCGCGCTGCTTCTTGACGTACGCCTGCGCGATGACGAGCATCTTCATCGCTTCGAGCTGGCGCTTGACCTCGGGCTTGTCCGCGACGCCCTTCGAGCGCGCCTCGGCGGCGACGGCGAGCATCTGCTTGATGTCCTCGGCGAGCTTCTTGCGCTCGTCGGGGCTGGAGGCGAGGCGCGCCTGCTGGGTCGGCCCGAGCGACTCGGCGATGAGCGACATGTCCTCGGGGGTGAGGCTCGTCAGCGCCCCGGAGGCGCGGCTGCGCGTGGCCTGCCAGAAGATGAGCCCGACCGAGGCGAGCACCGCCACGACCACGGCGATAATTGCTTTTGTGGTTGACTTCAAAACTGATCCTCTCTCTTTCTAAGACTACTTAAAAGTCACCGCCGGGCCGTATGTCTGCGAAGACCAAGGAAGCACCGACCGTTCAAGATACACGAAAAAGGCGCCGCGCGCACTCGGCCGCGGCGCGGCTCTCTTTGACCGCCGCGGGCCTCAAGGCTTGCGCCGCGCGGGCGCCCTGCGCGACGTCGCAGGGCGCGGCGTGGCGCTCTTACTGTTCGCGGACGGCCGCGGTGAAGCGACGCCGGGGGCGGCGGGCGCGGGCGGCGGCGGGTCGGCCGCCGCTTCGCCGACCGTGTACTCCTCGGCCACCTGCACGCGGTGGCGTGCGGCCGCGTCGTCGAGAGCGCGGTCGCGCTTCTCCTCCTCGACCGCGGCCTCGGCCTGCTCGCGCGGCGACATCGGCGGCGAGTCCGGGCGGCGGCTCGCACTCGGGTACAGGATGAGGATGTGGCGCGCGTGCACCTCTTCGCCCGCGCCCGCGGGGCGACGCTCGTCGAGCTTGACGATGTGGAAGCCGAACTGCGTCTCGAAGACGCCGCTGACCTCGCCCGGCTTGAGCGCGAAGGCCGCGTCCTCGAACGGCTTGACCATCACGCCGCGGCCGAACCAGCCGAGGTCGCCGCCCTTGCCCTTGCCGGAAGGGTCTTCGGTGAACTCGTCGGCGAGCTTGGCGAAGTCCTCGCCCGCGCGGACGCGCGCCAGGATGCCTTCGAGCTTCGCGCGCTGGGCCTTCGTGTCCAGCTCGGGGTGCGCGGCGATGTAGGCGTCCGTCTCGGCGGCGGTCGGCTGGATGCTCTGCTTCGCCTCCTGCGCGTAGGCGCTGGCGAGGAGTTTCGCCTGTTCGAGCAGCACGTCGAGCTGCACCCCGCGCTCGCGTTCGAGCCCGGCGGCGACGCCCTTGCGCATGGCGACCATCACGCGGCCGTAGTGCTCGCGCAGCCCCTTGCGCACCTCCTCGGGGACGGGCTTGCCCCGGAGCTGGCTGCTCTTCGAGTAGTCTTGCAGGAACGCCTCGAACTGCGGCGGCACGGCCGGCTCCTTGAAGAAGGCGTCGATCTCGGCCGCCGTGACGACCTGTTCGGGGGTCGTGGCCCCCGTCTCCTGGCGCTGCTTGAAGTACGCCTGCGCGATGACGAAGGCGCGCGCCAGCTCCGCGCGCAGCTTCTGGTCGGGGCGCGCGAGGTAGCCGGCGGCCTTCGCCTCCTCGGCCGCGGCGAGCATCCTTCTCAGGTCGCGCGCGAACGCCCTGCGCTCCTCCGCGCTCTCCGCGAGGCGGGCGCGGGCGCGCGTGTCGAAGTTGTCCGCCGCGACGATGAGCGCCATGTCGGCCGCGGAGATGTTGACGGACGGAGCCGCGGCCGGGCGCTTCGCGGCGGTCGCAACGGCCGCGGGGCGCGCGGGCGCCCTGCGTGTGGCTCGTGTCTGCGCTTGGGCTGTGAACGGGAGTGCGGCTGCGGCGAGTGACGTGAGAGCGATCTTTCTAAAGAGCAAAGCGACTACCTTTCTTCTGTTGAATGTCCAGCGGGCTCGTCCGTGTGTTCGACGAGTTCGAGCAGCACGCCGCCCGACGCGGCCGGGTGGACGAAGGCGACGAGGCACCCGCCCGCCCCGACCCTGGGTTCTTCGTCGATGAGTCGTGCGCCCTCGGCTTTGAGTCGCGCGAGCGCCGCGCGGATGTCCGCGACGCGGACGGCGACGTGGTGGATGCCCGGCCCGCGCTTCTCAAGAAACTTCGCCACGGGCGTGTCCGGCCCCGTCGGTTCGAGCAGCTCGACGCGCGGCTCGCCGACGGGCAGCATGGCGACGCGCACGCCCTGCTCCTCGACCGTCTCCGTGTGTTTGACTTCGAGCCCGAGCCCGTCGCGCCAGAACCCGAGCGACTCCTCGATGCCGCGCGTGGCGATGCCGATGTGGTCGATCTTCATGACTGTTGATTTCCGTCGCCGGCCAGAAGCTCCTCGACCGCAGAGTAGGGGTCGCGGCGCTTGTCGGCCACCTCATCCGCGAGCGAGTTTAGTCGTTCCGGCGCGCCCTCCCGTTCGAGCGCGCGCGCAAGCAGGCGCTCCCGCAGCAACTCTAAGATGCGCCAGCGCGCGACCGCGCCGCGGCGGCCGTACGCGCCCGGCGCAGACTTCTGAAAGTCGCGGTAGCTTTCGATGGCCGCGGCCAGCTCCTCGACTCCCTTATTCTCGGTCGCGACCGTCTTGACTATCGGCGGCGACCACATGTCGGGGCGGTGCGCGAGCGACAGCAGCGCCTCAAGCTCCTTCTCGGTTCTTAAAACGCCGTCGCGGTCGGCCTTGTTGATGACGAACACGTCGCCGATCTCCATGATGCCGGCCTTGATGGCCTGGATGTCGTCGCCCATGCCGGGCACGAGCACGACGACCGACACGTCGGCCGTCTTCACGATCTCGACCTCGTCCTGCCCGACCCCCACGGTCTCGACGACGACCTTCCCGTAGCCCGCGGCGTCGAGGATCGCGACGGCGTCCACGGTCGCGCGCGCGAGCCCGCCGAGGTTGCCGCGCGTCGCCATCGAGCGGATGAAGACGCCGGGGTCGAGGCCGAGCGCCTGCATGCGTATGCGGTCGCCGAGGATGGCGCCGCCCGAGAAGGGGCTCGAAGGGTCTACGGCGACGATGCCGACGCGCTCGCCGCGCGCGCGGTAGAGGCCCGCGAGCTTGTCCACCAGCGAAGACTTGCCCGCCCCGGGCGAGCCCGTGACGCCGACGACCAGCCCGCGCCCCGTGTGCGGGAAGACGGCCTTCATCAGACCGGCCGCGCCGGCCGCCCCGTCTTCGACGACCGAGATGGCGCGCGCGACGGCGCGCGGGTCGCCTGCGAGAATCCTCTCGATGGTCTGCGCGCCGCTCATCGCCCGGACTTAACAGCCCTCGCTCTTCTCGACGAACTTGAGGAGCTTCAACTCCCTGCCCGTCCACTCGTAGTAGTAAAACCCCTTCTTCGGCGCGTCCTTGCCGCGCTCGCTCACGGGGTAGCCCGACATGACGATCAGCCGGCTCCCCTTCTGGAATTGCAAAGCCTCTTCCAGACTCTCGACCGCCCCCGGTTTGTAGAAGCAGACGATGAACCCGTTCAGCTCCGCGGGGAAGAAGACCTCGCCCGTCTTCACGTCGATGAACGCCGTCTGCAAGCACCCCGTCCCGCAGCTCCACGTGTGCAGCTTGTAATGGCCCGCGAAGTTCAAAGCCCGCCGCGCCCCCTCGCGCAGACGCGTGCGATACCCCCTGGCCTCCGGCGTCGTCAACTTCAACGCGGCTGCCCGACCTTTGAACACGGGTTCCTTGTAATCGCCGAACTGCGGCGTCGCGCCGTCCTGCGCGTGCGCGGGCAAAGTTAAGAAGCAGAGGCAAAGAGATGCAAACAGAAGTTTGATTTTCAAAAGTGCGAGGGCTCCTCTTTCAGTTGTTAGGTATTGCTTAGAATCTGCTTGGCGATGATGAGGCGCTGGATTTCGCTGGTGCCCTCGCCGATGGTGCAGAGCTTGGAGTCGCGCCAGAACTTCTCGGGCGGGTAGTCCTTCGTGTAGCCGTAGCCGCCGTGTATCTGGATGGCCTCCTCGCTGACTTTGACGGCGACTTCGGAGGCGTAGAGCTTTGCCATCGAGGACTCTTTGGTCGTCTTGCGCCCCGCGTCCTTGAGGGCGGCGGCGCGGTAGGTCAGGAGGCGCGCGGCCTCGATCTGCGTCGCCATGTCGGCGAGCTTGAACTGGATGGCCTGGAAGTTCGAGATGGGCTGGCCGAACTGCTGGCGCTCCTTGGAATATCTCACGGCCGACTCGTACGCGCCCTGCGCGATGCCGAGCGAGAGCGCGGCGATGGAGATGCGGCCGCCGTCCAAGACCTGCATCGCGTTGATGAAGCCGAGCCCCTCGCCCCCGAGCCGGTTCCCGTCCGGTATCTCGCAGTCCTCGAAGATGACGCTCGCCGTCTCGGAGGCGCGCAGTCCCAGCTTGTCCTCCTTCTTGCCGGGGCCGAACCCTCGCGTGCCCTTCTCGAAGATGAAGGCCGTGATGCCCTTCGAGCGCATGGCGCGGTCGGTCGAGGCCATCGCGACGCACACGTCGCCGTGGATGGCGTGCGTGATGAAGTTCTTCGAGCCGTTGACGACCCAGCCCTCGCCCTTCCTGACGGCGGTCGTGCGCGTGCCCGAGGCGTCGGAGCCGGCCTGCGGCTCGGTCAGCCCCCACGCGCCGAGCTTTTCGCCCGAGGCGAGCGGCACGAGGAACTTGCGCTTCTGCTCTTCGGTGCCGAAGAGGAAGATGTGGTTCGAGCAGAGCGAGTTGTGCGCCGCCACGGAGATGCCGACCGAGCCGTCCACGCGCGAAAGCTCTTCGATGATGGCGACGTACTCGACGTAGCCCATCCCCGCCCCGCCGTACTCCTCCGGGAAGATGACGCCCATGAAACCCTGGGCGGCGAGCTTCGGCATCAACTCCGAGGGGAAGTGCTGCGACTCGTCCCACTCGCGCACGTGCGGCGCGAGTTCGCCCTCGGCGAACTCGCGCACGCTCATCTTCACCTGCCGCTGTTCTTCGTTAAACTCGAAATCCATATGACCTTGATTGTACTTGGGAAGGCGCCGGCCGCGCGAGCCGGGGCGCGGCCGACTCAGGCGCCCCGGCCGCCCCCGGGCCTCCTCCGCCGTTTCTCTCCCTGCTTGCTCCCGGCCTTGTCTCCCTGTCTGTCTCCCGACCCGCGTGGCCCTCTCTTAACTGCGCCCTGCGGCCTCTCGCCTTTGAGGCGCTTGACCTCGGCGGGCGTGAGGTGGCGCCACTGACCTATCAGAATCCCTTCGGCTGTGACGGGGCCGATGCGGACGCGGCGGAGCTTGATGACGGAGTGGCCGATGGAGTCGAACATGCGGCGAATCTGCTGGTTGCGCCCCTCGCGCAGGATGACTTCGAACCAGACGTTCGTCTTCGTCTCGTCGGTCTTGACGATCCGCGCGGGCGCGGTCTTCACGCCGTCGTCGAGGCGGATGCCGCGGCGCAGGCGCTCGACCTGCTCCTCGGGCGGCACGCCCTTGACCTTCACCTCGTAGACCTTCTCGACGTGGTTGCGCGCCGACGTGACGTAGTTGGTCAGCCCGCCGTCGTTGGTCAGGATGATTAAGCCTTCGGTGTTGAAGTCGAGACGGCCGACCGGGTGCAAGCGCCCGAGCGACTGCGGCACAAGCTCCGAGACGAGCGGACGGTTCTCCGGGTCGGAGAGTGCCGACAGATAGCCGCGCGGCTTGTTGAGCAGGACGTAGGTCTGCTCCTGCTTCTCAAGCAGGGGGTTGATTAACTTCCCGCGCACCTTGATGTGGTCGCGCGCGGGGTCGGCCTTCGTGCCCTGCTCGCGCACGACCTCGCCGTTGACCGTCACCTCGCCGGCCGCGATCAACTCCTCGGCGTGGCGCCGCGACGCGAGCCCGGCCGCCGCGATCAGCTTTTGCAAACGCTCTTCCAAGAACTCTCCTCTCGCCGAACTCAGGCGAAGACGACGGCCGCGCCCGTCCCGACCGACGCCTCGCAGGCGCGGATGAGCCGGAGGCACGTGAACGACTCCACGCCGTACCGCTCCCACTTCGTCTCGCCCGCGCCCTGCGTGTCGGGGGCCAGCCAGAGCCGCTCGTCTTCGACCGAAAGGTCTTCGGGCAGTTCGAGCGCCTGGGCCAGCTCGCGGCACTCGCGCAGGAGCGCGTGCGAGGAGCCGAGCATGCCGCCGGCGATTTCAAGCGAGGCGTCGGGGATGATCACGTCCTCGAACTCGACGGGCAGGTAGTAGCCCTCGGCGTCGCCGTGGACGATGAGGTGCTGGAAGGGCATGCCCGCCGCCTGCCCGCGCGCGAAGCTCGCGTCGAAGATTCGGTAGTAGTCGGAAAGGACGGGGTCGCTCGCGGCGCCGTCGTCGCCGGGCGGCGGCAGCTCCTTCCCGAGCGCGAGGTGCGCGGCCAGTCGGCGGAGGTAGTGGAGGCCCGAGTAGCCGAGCATCTCGCACTCGAACGTACGCTCGTCCTCCACGTCGAACGGCTCGTGGTGCGGCGGCAGCCCGAAGGACTCCAGCACGCCGTTGATGGCCTCGACCTGCTGCTCGAAGTACGCGACGTACTCCGGGTCGCTCTCGCGTATCTCCGACGGCACGCCGACAAACAGTGCGAGTCCCAAGGCTTGCCTCCCTCCTCAAACGTTCAAGGCGTCAGAGCTCGCCGCCGCCGGTGAGGTCTTCGAAGTCTTCGACGTTCGGCAGCTCGCCCAAGTCCTTGAGGCCGAACTGGAGGAGGAAGTCTTTGGACGTGCCGTACATCATCGGGCGGCCGACCGTCTCCTTGCGGCCCTTGGCGACGATGAGGCGCTTGTCCAAAAGCGTCTTGATGGCCGAGGAGGACTGGACGCCGCGGATTTCGAGAATCTCGGGGACGGTGACGGGCTGCTTGTAGGCGATGACGGCCAACGTCTCAAGCGCGGCGAGCGAGAGCTTGGCGCTCGGCTTCGACTTGAGGTAGGCGCGGACGTGCTCGTGGTACTCGGGGCGCGTGGCGAACTGCCAGCCGCCGGCGACCTCGCGCAGCATCAGCCCGCCGCCTCTCTCGTTGAACTCCTTCGCCAGCTCTTCGACCGCGACCTGCACCCAGCCCTTGTCCTCCTTCAGGATGTCCGCGATGGCCTTGACGGGCAGCGGGTCTTCCGAGACGAAGATGAGCGCCTCGCAGACGGAGACCAGCTCGGCCAGCTCGCGCGGCTGCCCGCCGGGCGCGACCTCGTCGTCGTTCGTTTCGGAGGGCCGAGACGCGGCCACCCCGGCGCGCATCCGCTTCAGCTCTTCGGCGCGGTCTTCGGCGTCGGCGTCGTGGATGACGACCTCGTCCTTCGCGTCGTCCGAAGCCTCGTCGTCGGTCAGGTCGCCGTCGTCCTCGTCATCCTCTTCGTCTTCTTCGTCGTCCCCTTCATCAAACTCGACCGACGCCTCGAACTCGGCGGAGTCGAAGGAGGTCTCGCCGCTCACGTCGATCTGCGCGAGCGGGTTCGACGGCACGGCGTCTCCGTCCGGCTCGGCTTCCCCGTCGGACAGGGCTTCGAGCGCCTCGTCCAACTCCTCGACGGCCTCCTCGCGCGAGTCCTCCCCGGCGCCGTTCGGCCCGGCGGCCTCGCCGCCCCCGACGACTTCGGTCGCCTCTTCCGCGTGCTTCCTGCTTCTGCGTTTGCTCATGTCTGAAGTCTTAAAACCTTCACGCGCCGACGCGCGCGATGATGTCGCCGAAGGTCTGGCGCTGGATGAGTTTGATCTCGGTCGTGCGGACGAGTTCGAGGACGGAGAGGAACGCGAGCACCAGCTCGCGCCGCGTCTCGGCGCGCTCGAAGAAGTCGCGCATGTTCAGCTCGCCGGCCGAGAAGATCATGTTGCGGAGGCGTTCGAGCATCTCGGCCATCGTGACCTCGTCACGCTCGATCTCCATCAAGACCTCTTCCTTCTTGCGCGCGAGTATCTGCTGGAAGACGCGCAAAAGGTCGAACGCGCCCGCCGACACCTCCGGGTTCTCCTTGTCGGTCTCGAGCGGCGCGCGTGTGTAGACGGCTTGCTCGACGGTCGCGCGCGACCAGAGCAGCTCGGCCGCGGCCTTGTACTTCTGGTGTTCGAGCAGGCGCTCGACCAGCTCGCGGCGCGGGTCGTCCGACTGCAACTCCTCCTCGCTGACCGTCGGGTCACGCGGCAAAAGCATCCGCGACTTGATCTCGATGAGCTGCGCGGCCATGACGAGGAAGTCGCTCGCCATCGTGATGTCCATGCCCTGCATCAGGCGCAGGTAGCGGAGGTACTCGTCCGTGATGCGCGCGATGGGGATGTCGTAGATGCTGACCTGCTCCTGCCGGATGAGGTAGAGCAGGAGGTCGAGCGGCCCCGCGAACTCGCCGAGGACGAGCTTGAGCGTGTCGCCGTCCTGCCCGGCCGAAATCTCCGGCGTCGCGCCCGCGACGTTGATGGGCTGGCCGTCGGCTGCGCTGGCGACCGTCGCCTCCTCGGTGGCCTTTGTCGTCTCTGTGTGCTCGTTCGACAAGTTCGTCTAAGCCCCTACGATCCCCATGCGCTCCTTCACCTGCCGCAGCGTCTCGGCCGCGATGGCGCGCGCCTTGTCGGCCCCCTCGCGCAGGATGCGGCTCAGCTCCTCGTCGGAGATCGAGCGGACGCGCTCCTGGTAGGGCTGGAGGAAGGCGATGGCCGCGTCGGCCAGGTCGCCCTTGAGCTGCGCGTAGCCCTTGCCGGCGAAGTGCGCCTCGATCTGCTCGGGCGTCTGGCCGGTGAGGAGCTGATAAATCGAGAGCAGGTTGGTGACGGCCGGGCGCGCCGCGTCGAAGCGCACGTCGGCGCCGGAGTCGGTGACGGCGCGCTTGAACTTGCGGCGGATGGTGTCGGCGTCGTCCATGAGCGAGATGCGCCCGTTCTCGTTCTCGTCCGACTTCGACATCTTCTTCGAAGGGTCGTCGAGCGCCTGAATCTTCGCGCCGACCTTCGGGATGAAGGCGTTGGGCACGCGGAACGTCTCGCCGAAGTCGCGGTTGAAGCGCTCGGCGAGGTCGCGCGTCAGCTCGAGGTGCTGCTTCTGATCCTGGCCGACGGGGACGAGGTCGGTCTGGTAGAGCAGGATGTCGGCGGCCATCAGCGCCGGATAGGTCAGGAGGCCGGCCGAGACGTTCTCGCGCTGCTTCTTCGCCTTGTCCTTGAACTGCGTCATGCGCTCCAGCTCGCCGATGCGGACGACGCAGTTGAGCACCCAGGCGAGTTCGGCGTGCTCCTTCACGTCCGACTGGACGAAGATGGTCGAGACCGCGGGGTCGATGCCCGCGGCGAGGTAGAGGCGCGCGACCTCGTGCGTCTTGGCCGCGAGCCCGGCCGGGTCTTGCGGGATGGTGATGGCGTGCAGGTCAACGACGCAGAAGAAGCTCTCGTACTCGTGCTGGAGCGCGACCCAGTTGCGCAGCGCGCCGAGGTAGTTCCCGAGGTGGAGGTTGCCGGTCGGCTGTGCGCCGCTGAAGATTCGTTTAGCCATCTCTGAATGAACGCCCCTCACCCTTGCAACCCGGTGAGGAGTAGGAAAACGACGAACTGCCTGACGGGCACCATGATGGCGCTGATGACGCCGAGGTACATCAGCCCGATCAGGATGATGTAGCTGAACCGCTCCATCACCTCCAGCGTCGGCTGCGCGCTGGCCGGGAGGATGCTGTAGAGCACCTTGCTGCCGTCGAGCGGCGGCACCGGCAGGAGGTTGAAGACCGCCAGCGAGAGGTTCATCATCAGCACCCGGTCGAGCAGCAGGAAGACCGGCTCCTCCAGCGAGCCGAACTGCCCGACGACCCCGAGCCCGATCATGCCCGTGTGCAGGCAGACCTTGAGGATGACGAAGCCGATGAAGGCCAGCAGCAGGTTCGCCATGATGCCGGCGAGCGAGACCATGACGTTGGCGAGGTCTTTGTTGCGCCAGCGCAGCGGGTTGACCGGCGTCGGCTTGCCCCACCCGATGAGCCCGAAGAACCTCCCGCCCGACATCGCCGCCAGGACGAAGTTGGCGATGGGGATGAGCAGCGTGCCGACGGGGTCGGTGTGCGCGACCGGGTTGAGCGTGACCCGCCCGAGCAGGTAGGCCGTGTCGTCGCCGAACTTGTGCGACATCCAGGCGTGCGCGGCCTCGTGCGCGGAGATAGCCAGCAGCAGGACGACGATGTAGATGATGAGCTGTCCGATGAGATCACTTGGCATTAGCACACACCGCCGAAAAGGCGCTCCCGCGCGAAGTCAGAAAAAGTAGCACGCGGGGTTGGGGGAGTCAAAAGCGAGTAGACAGTAGACAGTAGAAGAAGTCCCTTCGCCGCTCGAACCCTTCGATTATCATTCTCAACCTCAGCAACGCGGAGCGCTACTGTCTACTGCCTACTTCACTAACGTCCCCTTCACCCCGAGCGGGAGGCTGTAGACGGCCTCGCCGGTGGCGACGATCATCTGGCCGGCGGCGTCGAAGCAGAGGCCGACGACGTTCGGGCCGGCGACGGCCAGCTCCGCCCCGCCCCCGTCCGGCGAGATGCGCACGATGCCGCGCCGGCCGCGGTAGGAGGCGGCGACGTAGAGGTTCCCCCCGCGGTCGAAGGCGAGCCCGTTCGGGCGCCCGAGCCCTTTGAAGAAGACCGACGTGCGGCCGTCGCGGTCGATGCGCTGGACGGACTCGCTGCTCGACACGGTCGGCCCCGTCACGTACAAATGCTCGTCCGGCCCGAAGGCGAGGTGGTAGGCCGCCACCGACGACTCCAACAGCGCCCAGACCTCCGGCTCGCCCTTGCCGTTGACGCGGTGGATAGTGCCCGTGCGGTCGCCGACGTACATCCGCCCCGCGCGGTCGAAGGCGAGCCCGGTCGCGACGCCCAGATCGCGCGCGAACGGCACGACCTCGTGGAAGGGCGTGACGCGGTAGACCGTCCCGTCCATGCGCGAAGTGACGTACATCTGCCCGAGGCTGTCGAAGGCGATGCCCGTCGGGTTGGTGATCTCGCCCGTCACCGGCGTCAGCGCCCCGCCCGGGTCGATGCGGAAGAGCGTGGTCGGCTTGCGCTCGCCGCGCGCGCCCGAGATCGTCACGTAGACCGAGCCGTCGTCCGGGTCTACGGCCGGGTTGGCGACCATGTGCAGGTCTTCGGCGAGCTTGCGCCCGACCACGACGGCCGCCGGCCCCTTGCGCCCGCCGTCGCCGCTTTCGAGGACGACCTCGACCTCGCCGCCGCCTTCGAGCGACTCGGGCACGACGGCCAGCACGCGCCAGGGCGCGGCCCCGACCATCTGCCCCGGAGTCCCGTCGAACGTCACGCGGCACTCGCGCGGGTTGCCGGTGTCGTACCCCGAGCACTCGACCGACACCTCCCCGCCCGGTATCGCCGCCGACGGCACCACGCTCACGTTCTGTTCGCTCGACATCTAAGCTCCTAAAAATTTGATTTCATGATACGACGCGCCCAAGGGGAAGGCAAAAGGCAAAGGGCAAAGGGCAAAGGGCAAAAATGTAAGAAGTTCTTCGCGCGCGGCGCGGCCTCACTTTTAACTTTTGCCCTTTGCCTTTTGCCTTTTGCCTTCGGGAAATTGTGCTATACTGCGCCGCAGTTAAAGGAGACATCTGCTGCGGCCTCAAAATCGCGGCTTGTTTTTTTGTCGTGATGTTTTCCGGGGCCGCGTGCGCTCACACCGAAGTGTTTGCGCGAGGGTCAAAATCAAAAGTCTGTAGGCAGCGTCCGTTAGTTCCCGCTCGCTTCACTATCCCTCTAACTTGAGCACGACCTCGGCGCACCGGCGGCAATCCCGCGCGGTGCGTTTCGCATTTGGGCGGGCGCGCGTGGCGCGCGGAGAAACAGTCATCAGCAACGTACAGGGGAACACGCAGGGGTTAAAACCCAACCAGCTCCGGCGCATCGAGAAGCTCTACTCGCGCCGCATCCCGCCGCAGCAGGTCGTCACGCCCGAGTTCGCGCGCCAGCTCTCCGAGCTTTCGCACGAGACGCGGCGGCAGATCGGCGCGCTCATCGACCGCAAGGGCTACGTCGAGTCGGTCGTCGTCGGCGACGCGCGCCGCATCGAGTGGCCCGACCTCAAGCGCACGCGCGTCGGCGAGGGCCGCTTCCGCGGACTGCGCGCCGTCCACACGCACCTCCGCGGCGAGGAGCTGACGCAGGACGACTTGAACGACCTCGCGCTCCTGCGCCTCGACCTGATGGTCGCGGTGGACGTGGACGACCGCACGGGCCTGCCCGGCAAGGTGCGCGGCGCCCACCTGCTGCCGACCACCGCCGAGCAGGTCAGCGAGGACGCAGCCGAGGCCGGGCACGACGCCGCCTACACCTTCTTCGAAGCGCCGGCCGCCTCGCAGTTGGATGTTGACTTCCTCGAACTCATCGACTCGCTCGAAGAGGAGATCGCGCGCAACCGGCGCGCCGGACGCCGCGCGACCGGCCGCGACCGCGCCATCCTCGTCGGCGTCACCACCGGCCCTTTGAGCGAGGCCGAGGAGTCGATGGCGGAGTTGCGCGAGCTTGCCGCCTCGGCCGGGCTGGTCGTGATGAACGAGACCATCCAGCGGCGGCAGGCCATCGACCCCCGCACCGTGCTCGGCAAAGGCAAGTTGGACGAGCTCATCGTGCGCGCGCTCCGGCTCGGTGCCGACCTCCTCGTCTTCGACCGCGAACTCAGCCCGGCGCAGGTGCGCGCCGTGACGGAGGCCACCGATTTAAAAGTCATCGACCGCGCGCAGCTCATCCTCGACATCTTCGCCCAGCGCGCGCAGACCTCCGAGGGCAAGATTCAGGTCGAGTTGGCGCAGCTCCGCTACATGCTGCCGCGCCTCATCGCCGGCCACGACTCGGCCTTCTCGCGCCTCGCGGGCGGCATCGGCGGGCGCGGCCCCGGCGAGACGAAGCTTGAGACCGATCGCCGCCGCGTCCGCGACCGCATCAACCGACTCGAAAAAGAGATCGAGCACCAGCGCCTTCGTCGTCAACAACGTCGCAAGGAGCGAACACGACGCGGGCTCCCCATCATCTCCATCGTCGGCTACACCAACGCCGGCAAATCGACTCTGCTCAACACGCTGACTTCGTCCGAGGTGCTGGCCGAGCAGCGCATGTTCGCCACGCTCGACCCGACCTCGCGCCGTTTAAGACTTCCGCGCGAGCAGGAAGTGATCGTCAACGACACGGTCGGCTTCATCCGCGACCTGCCGCCCGACCTCATCGCCGCCTTCCGCGCCACGCTCGAAGAGATTGATGATAGCGACCTGCTCATCCACCTCGTTGACGCCTCGAACCCGCGCTCGCCGCAGCACCTCGAATCGGTCGAGCGGATTCTGAACGACCTCGGGCACACGGACATCCCGCGCCTCGTCGTCTTCAACAAGTCAGACCTGCTCTCGACCGAAGACCTCGACTCGCTCCTCCGGCAGGCGTGCGCCGTCTCCGGCCGCGAGTGCATCGCCGTCTCGGCGCTCAAGCCCGAGACTCTGCGCCCGCTGCTCGAACGCGCCGGCGCCATCCTCGCGCGCGACCTGACGCACGAAGAGGGCCGCCGGCGGGCCGCGGGCAACGCCTACGCCGCCGATGACAACGAAAGCACGCCCGACTCCGGCCGCGACGGCGACGACGCCGAGCGCGCCACGGAGGCCGTCGCGAGCTAGACCCGAATCCGATGACGAGACACGGACGACGCCCCCGCTTCAAGTCGCCATTCTCCGAGGCACGCGACCGCGCGCTCCGCACGGTCACGCTCCCCTTCCGCAGGCTCCCGCCGACGACGCGCTTCCTCGTCGGCTTCTTCGCCCTCGCCGTCCTGACCACGCTGCTCCTGGCGCGCACGCACACGGCGCTCACCTCGGCGGAGGTCTACCAGGAGGGCGACGTGGTGCGCGCCGACGTGACCGCGCCGGCCGACATCACCGCCGAGGACTCGCGCCAGACGGACGCCCGCCGCGTGGCCGCGCGCGCGAACACGCCGCCCGTCTGGGACTACGACCCCGCGCGCATCGAGGCCGCCGTGCAGAGCTTCCGCACGTCCTGGATGATGCTCAGGCAGCTGGCGGAGGTGCGCGGCACGGCCAACAGCAACGCCGCCAACGCTAATTCTCAGCGCGAACTCGTGTGGCCCGGGCAGGCGCAGGACAAGCAGGCTCTGGCGCGCGCCGTCGCCGCGCACAACTTCGACGCGGGCGCGCTCGAAACGCTCACGCACGTGATGCGTGAAGCGGGCGGCGGCTACGTCTACGACGAGCAGGACGCGGCGGAGCTGCGGCCCGAGGTGCGCGTGGCGGACGTGCGCGCCGGCGGCGCCGAGGTCTTGAGCGCCGAGCGCGCGCGCTTCCTGAGCGCCGACGACGCGCGCGAGCAGCTGCGTGGCCGCCTCTCGGAGCTTTCGGGATGGAAACCGGCGGAGCGCGACCTGCTCGCGTCGGCGATGCTTCCCCTGTTAGGGGCCAGCGTCACATACGACCGCGCGGCGACCGAGGCCGCGCGCGAGGCATCCGCGGCGGCAGTCCCGCGCGCGCTGGTCGTGCTCAAGCGCAACCAGACCGTGGCGCGCGAGGGCGACACGGTGACGCCGCAGATGCTCGGGCAGTTCGAGGCCATCCGCGCCTACGGCCGCACGGAGCGGCGCCCGCAGCTCTACGTCGGCCTCTTCATCTTCGCCTGCGCGCTCTACTGGGGCGCGTGGCGCTTCACGGAGTACCGCGCGACGATCACGACGCTCCCGCTCTCGGCCGCGCGCGGCTTCGCGCTGGTCGGGCTCTCCGTGCTCGCGGGGCTCGCGCTGATGCGCGTCGGCTTCGCGCTCGCCGAGGGCATCGCCGCGCAGTCCACGCACGCGCCGACGAACGACGTGAGCCTCTGGACGTTCGCCATCCCCTACGCCGCGGCGGCGCTGCTCGTCACGCTGCTCGTGGACACGCAGCTCGCGCTGATCACGGCGGTGCTGACGGCCGTCTTCGCGGGCTTACTCGCGCCGGGCGGGATGCTGACGGCCTGCTTCGCGCTCGTCTCGTCTTCCTCCGCCATCTACGGCGTCGGCGGGCGCTACCGCGAGCGGCAGTCCGTGACGAAGGCGGGCCTGATGGTCGGCGTCGTCAACGTGCCGCTGGCCGTGGCCGTGATGCTCTCTTCGCAGAAGCCTCTGACCCTGAACGCGATTCTGCTTGCGGCGGCGTGCGGCCTCGGCGGCGGGTTGCTGACGGCGATATTTACGGGGGGGCTGCTGCCGGTCGGCGAGGCTCTGTTCGGGATACTGACGGACGTGCGGCTGCTTGAGCTGTCGAACGCCGACTTGCCCGTGCTCGGACAGTTGGCCCTGCGCGCGCCGGGGACGAACCAGCACTCGCACGCCGTCGGGCGTCTGGCCGAGGAGGCCGCGCGCGCCGTCGGCGCCAACTCGCTGCTCACGCGCATCGGCGCGCTCTACCATGACATCGGCAAGCTGGCCTCGCCCGAGTATTTCGTCGAGAACCAGACGGGCGACAACCCGCACGACCGCCTGCGCCCGACGCAGAGCGCGCGCATCATCACGAGCCACGTCACCTACGGCCTCAAGCTCGCGCGAGAGATCGGGCTCCCCACACAGATCGCCGACTTCATCCCGCAGCACCACGGCACGCGCACGCTCCACTTCTTCCTGCGCAAGGCGCAGGCCGAGGCGCCCGACGGCGAGACCGTGGACGAGCAGGAGTTCCGCTACCCCGGCCCCAGGCCGCAGTTCAAAGAGGCGGCCATCATGATGCTCGCCGACTCGTGCGAGGCCGCCGCCCGCTCGCTCGCGCGACCCGACCCCGAGAACATCAACACCATCGTCAGCAAAATCTTCGACGCCATCGTCAGCGACGGCCAGCTCGACGAGTGCGACCTCTCCCTGCGCGAGCTGACGAAGATACGCGAGTCCATCTCGACCTCGCTCGTCGCCATCTACCACGCGCGCATCGACTACCCCGGCTTCAACCCGCCCTCGCTCGACCCCGCGCAGCCCCCGCTGCCGCGCGCCGACATCGACAGCGAGGAGCGCGGCCACGGCTACACGCGCCCCATCGAAGTCCCCATCAGCCGCGGCGGCGAGGTCGAGGACGAGGCGCTCTCTTCGAAGTTTAAAGGTTAGGGGTTGTGTCGCGGGCGCGGGTGCGTTTATGCTGGCGGCACCCGGGGGCTTAAACCGATGCACTGGCTTTCGAGTCCGAAGGTGCGTTTGGCGCTGATCGTCAACGGCCTCTACTTCATCAGCCTTTTGACGCCGCCCGCCGCGCCCACGCGGCCGCGCCTCTTCGCGCGCGCGGCGGAGGCGCGTACCGCTTCAAAGCAGACGCAGCCCTTCGCGCCCCTCGCGCCCCCCTCCGCGCCGACGAAGGCCACGACCAAGGTCATGAAGGAGTTCGACCAACTCGACGTTTACCTTGAGAATGACCTGTTGCTGGTGTCGAAGCCCGGCCACCGGCTGTACCTCTCGCCCACCTTCACGACGAAGGCCAGCAGGCCGAAGGAGCCGGACTCCGTCCTCCTGCGCTTCGTCTCCTACTCGGACGTGAAGACTTTGTCTAACACGACCCCGCTGTCCATCACGGCCGACGGCGTTGACGAGGTTAACGAGAGCACACACCTCTGGTACGGCGGTGGCGCGGTTCCCGGGAGCAGCAGCCCCGTCGTCGAGGGCGTCGGCGTCGAACTGCCCTACGAGGTCTTCATCGAGATCGTCAGCGCCAGGCAGGTGATAGTCCAACTCGGCCCCGACCGGGTCGAGCTGACCGCCGTCCAGATCGAGGCGCTCCGCGACATGCACCGCCGCCTCCCGCCGCCTGAAGACCCGCCGCCGCCCCCGGCCGTCAAAATCGGCCGACCCTCTGCGGTGACGGCCGAGCCCAAGGTTATCCAATGGCCCCCCGACAGTCGGCACTAGGGTTGACGGCAGCGCACTCGTGCCGTCACGGTCGCCCATTCAAACCATCGAGCAAGGGGGTTTCTCTTTTTCATGCGGGCCGGGCGTTTCTTCAATCTCCTTCTCTCGCTCGTCGTCACACTCTCTCTGCCTAACTGCGCGCGGACGCAGAACAACAGCCCCGCGGCGACGGCCAACACGCGCCTCGTCATCCGCGCCGCACGGGTGCTCGACGCGCGCGCCGGGCGGGTCATCGAAGGCGCCTCGGTCGTCGTCGAGGGAGACCGCGTCACGGCGTTCGGCCCGAACGTCCCTGCCCCTCCGGGCGCGAAGGTCATCGACCTCGGCGACGTGACGCTCATGCCCGGCCTCATCGACGCGCACACGCACATCACCTACCACTTCGACCGCACCGGGCGCTTCGGCATCTCCTGGGACTCCGGGCCGGAAGAGGCGCTGGGGTTCGCCAAGGAGAACGCGCGCGCGACGCTGCTGGCCGGCATCACGACCGCGCGCGACCTCGGTGGCGACTCGGGCGTCGTCACGCGCCTGCGCGACCAGATCACCCGCGGCGAGACGGAAGGCCCGCGCCTCGTCGTCTCCGGCGAGCCGCTCACCGCGGCCGCGATGCGCGGCGCCGGCGAAGACCGCGGCGAGCGCGTCCGACGCGTCCGCGAGTTCGTCCGCGCGAGAATCGCGGAGGGCGTGGACGTGATTAAGATTTTCGAGGGCGTGGACGAGACGGGCGCGCCCCTCTTCAACACGCAGGAGATAAACGCGGCGGTCGAGGAGGCTGCGCGGGCCGGGCTGCGCGTGGCCGTCCACGCGCACGAGGCGGCCGCCGTGAAGGCCGCCGTGCGGGGCGGCTGCACCTCAGTCGAGCACGGCTCCTTCCTCGACGACGAGGCCGTGCGCGAACTCGCCAAGCGTCACGTCGCGCTCGTCCCGACGCTCTACCTGCCGACGCACTACCTCGAACACCGCGAGCGCTTCGTCGCCTTCGACCCCTTCACCTGGTCTTTCTTCGAGAAGCTGCAAGCCAACAACCTCGCCAACGCCGCGCGCGCGAAGAAGGGCGGCGTCCTCATCGTCTCCGGCTCGGACGCCGTCGCCGGACTGCACGGCCACAACCCGCGCGAGATCATCTGGCTCGTCAAGGCCGGCCTCACGCCCGCCGAAGCCCTCCGCGCCGCGACCGTTGACGCGGCCGCCCTGCTCGGCCTCGAAGGAAAGGTCGGCGAGATAAAGCCCGGCGCCTTCGCCGACCTCGTCGCCGTCCCCGGCGACCCGACGAAAGACATCAACGCCGTCGAACACGTCGTCTTCGTGATGAAGGGCGGAAAGGTCTTGAGAAGCGACGGCCCTTTAAAAGACTAGAAGCGGCCGCGGAGTTTGTCGTAGGTGGCGCGGAGGTCTTCGGGGATGACGCGGGTCTCGCCGACCGTCGTCATGAAGTTGGCGTCGCCCGACCAGCGCGGGAGGATGTGGAGGTGCAGGTGGTCGGAGACGCCCGCGCCCGCGGCCCGACCCAGATTCATGCCGAGGTTGAAGCCGTGCGGGTGGTATGCCTCGTCGAGAATTCCCTGGGCGCGTTTAGCCAAGTCCATCAGCTCGTCGGAGGTCTCTTTAGCCAGGCCGTTGAAGTCGGCCGTGTGCTCGAAGGGGACGATCATGAGGTGGCCGCTGGTGTATGGGTAGATGTTGAGGATGACGAAGTTCAGGCGCGCGCGGTGGAGGATGAAGGCCGCCTCGTCGTCGCCGCGCGCGGGCAGCGCGCAGAAGACGCAGGAGTCGCCGAAGCCGGTCTTCTCGCCGCTCGCCCCCTTGATGTAGTCGAAGCGCCAGGGTGTGTAGAGCCTGTCCAAGCCGTCGCCCCCTTGCCGTCTGACCTTTCCCCGCGCCCGCCGCTCACATCAGCGGCGGCGTCTGCTCGCCGCCCGCCTCGCCGCCCTCGGACGCCGAAGACTCGACTGCGGCGGGCTCCGCGCCGCCTTCGGGCGCCGGCGGAGTCAACCCCTCCCCCCCGTCGGATGAGCCCGCGCCGTTCTCGTCCTCGTTGATGAGTTCTTTGAGTTCCTTGCCGGGCTTGAAGTAGGGGACGCGCTTGGCGGGGATGTCCACGGGGTCGCCGGTCTTGGGGTTGCGGCCGCGGCGGGCGCCGCGCTCGCGCACGCGGAAGGAGCCGAAGCCGCGCAGCTCGATCTTCTCGCCCTGATTGAGCGTGTCGATGATGCTCTCGAAGACGATCTCGACGAGCCGCTCGGCATCCTTCTTGGTCAGCTCGGCCGCGCGGGCCACGTCTTCAACCAGCTCTGCTTTCGTCATGGTTTCCACCTCTCCGGCCTCTCGGTGAAAGCTGCCGCCGCAAAACAAGGGCAGGGGGATTGAGTTTGGGGTGCAAGAACCGGACTGTAACTTAGCAGATACGGGGAACGCCTGACAAGGGGAAAACGTCGCGGAGCCAACAAGTTAGCCGGCTCAGTCGGACTTATTTAACAGCCTCTGAGGGCGCCCGCATCAAGAGAGAGCCCCGCGCTTGAGCTATAACTCAAGCGCGGGGCTCTTCATCTTTGTACGCTTTGTGACTAGCGGTTCTCTTCCTCGGAGCCGCCGCCGCGCTTGTTGAAGAAGTCGGCCAGCTCGCCCAAAGAAGCCATGCCGCCGCCGGCCTCGGTCGTGTAGCTCTTCACGTCCACCACGGGCTCGTCGTGCTTGGCCGCGCGGTGCGAGAGCCCGATCTTCTTCGACTCCGGCTCGATGCGCAGGATGCGGAAGTCCAGTTCCTGCCCGATCTGCGCGGCGTCCTCGGGGCGCTCGACGCGCTCGTCCGAAAGCTCGGAGACGTGGCACAGGCCCTCCAGCCCCTCGGCCAGCTCGACGAAGGCGCCGAAGTTGGCGAAGCGCGTCACCTTGCCGCGGACGATGTCGCCCGGCCGGTGCTCGTTGACGAACTTCTCCCAGGCGCTCGGCTCGGTGTCCTTGATCGAGAGCGAGAGGCGGCGGTTGTCGATGTCGATGTTGGTGATGACCGCCTCGATCTCCTGCCCCTTCTTGAGGACTTCGCCCGGGTGCTTGATGCGCTTGTTCCAGGAGATGTCCGAGACGTGGACGAGGCCGTCCACGCCGTCCTCAACCTCGACGAAGGCGCCGAAGTCGGTCAGGTTCCGCACCCGGCCGCGCACGCGGTCGCCGATGTGGAAGCGCTCGGGCAGGGTCTCCCAGGGGTTCGGCTGCGTCTGCTTCATGCCGAGGCTGATGCGCCGGTTCTTCGGGTCAACCCCTAAGACTTCGACGTCAACCGTGTCGCCGACGTTGACCAGCTTCGACGGGTGCTTCATCCGCTTCGACCAGGTCATCTCGGAGACGTGGACGAGCCCCTCGACGCCCGGCTCAAGCTCGATGAAGGCGCCGTAGTCCGTGACCGAAGCGATCTTGCCGTTCATCCGCTGCCCCGTGGGGAAGCGCTCGGCGACCGACTCCCAGGGGTCGGGCAGAAGCTGCTTGAAGCCGAGGCTGACGCGCTCGCGCTCCTTGTCGAACTTCAAGACCTTGACCTGCACGGTCTCGCCGACCCGGAACATCTCGCCGGGGTTGAGCAGGCGGCCCCAGGACATGTCGGTGACGTGGAGCAGGCCGTCGATGCCGCCCAGATCGACGAAGGCGCCGTAGTCGGTCAGGTTCTTGATCTGGCCCTCGACGATGATGCCCTCTTCGAGCGCGTTGAGCGTCTCGCCCTTCTTGCCCTCGTTCTCCTGTTCGAGAATCGCCTTGCGCGAGAGCACGACGTTCGAGCGCTTGCGGTTGAGCTTGATGACCTTGGCCTCGATCTCCTGGCCGCGCAAGGATTCGAGGTTGCGGATGGGACGCACGTCCACCTGCGAGCCCGGCAGGAAGGCGGCGACGCCGTCCACGTCAACGCGCAGTCCGCCCTTGACGCGCTCGGCGATCTTACCCTTGACGGGCGTGCCCGCGCGGTAAGCCTCCTCCAGCACGTCCCACGCGCGCATGCGCACGGCGTCGGCGCGCGAAAGAATCGGCACGCCCTCGGAGGACTCCATGCTCTTGATGAGCACCTCGACCTCGTCGCCGCGCTTGACCGTCAGCTCGCCCGCCTCCTGGAACTCCTCGATGGGGACGGCGCCTTCGGACTTGAAGCCGAAGTCGATGACGACCGAGCGCTCGGTGACGCCGACCACGGTGCCCTTGACGACGGAGCCCTCCTGGTACTGCGCCTGCTCCTGCTCGTACTGGTCGAGCAGCGCGCCGAAGTCGAAGCCGCCGCCGCGCGGCTCCTCGTCGTCCTCGTCGGCGGCTGCGTCCGTGCTCGCCGCCTGCGACTGCGGGGCCTGCGCGGGCGCCGGGGCGCCCTCGGCGGGCGTCGCGGCCGCGGGCTGCTCGCCCGAGGGCTCGGCGGCCGCGGGGCTTGCGGTCGTCGCCGACTGTTCCGCAGAAGCGGTGGCGACCGCGGCGCTGGCGGCCGCGGCCGTCTCACCGGCCTCGTTCGAGGAGGCGCCGCCGGGCGCGCTCTGTTCGGTGGTGTTCTCGCCGTTGGTGGGCGTTTCGTTTTCGGTTGACATGAACTCCTGTCGGACTCCTGCTGGATTATTCTGGCGCGAACGTCGGGCTCACTCCCGCGCCTGCCCGGCGACAGAACTTGGCGCGCGACGTGTGTGGTGTCACCCGCGGCGGAGCGCCTTTGATCTGTCGAGAGTAGCTTGGGGCGATTTGACGAAACCGGAGGATTGAGGCGGGAGTTGCGAGCAGTTGAAAAAAAAAGAAGTTACCGAAGTTTCAATTTTCCACACGCCCGTGGAACACCCGCGTGTTCCGCCAAATCACCTCGCTATTCTGCCAGGTAGGGGAGCAATTTACACACGCGGGCGACGCCGTGTCAAGGCGGAAAGCAAGGCAAAAGGCAAAAGGCAAAAGGCGAAAGGCAAAAGTGAGGAAGGGCGGCGACCCTCGTCAACAATTTTTGCCTTTCGCCTTTTGCCTTTTGCCTTCTCTTTACTTGCTCGTCGCCGCCGCGTCGGCGCCGCGCCGCGCGACGTAGACGCCGGCCGAGTGCGTGCCGACGAAGATGCGCGTCTTGTCCTGCGGGTCGAAGGCGAGCGACCAGACGCGCCGGCTCGGGAGCTGCGGGTCGAGCCGCTGCCACGTCATCCCCTTGTCGGCCGAGCGGAAGACGCCGCCGCCCTCGACCGCGTTGAAGACCTTCCCGCCGCGCTCGTAGGCGTTGCCGACGAAGACCTCGTCGGGGTTCTCGGGGTTGATGAGAATGCTGGTGAAGCTCCCCAGCGGCAGGTTGCCGCCGCGGCGCTGCCAGTGCTGCCCGCCGTCGTGCGAGACGTAGAGCGACTGCGTCGTGCCGACGTAGATGTTCTCGGGTCGCTTCGGGTCGCGCTCGATGACGTTGATCGGGCCTTCCGTCGGGACGCCGCGCGTCTGCTCCCACGTCTTGCCGTCGTCGTGCGAGACGAGCACCCCCGAGTTCGACGTGCCGACGAAGATGGTCTCGGGCTCCTGCGTGCTCGCCGAGACGCAGAGCGTGCGCACGTCAAGGTTCGGGCCGTACGGGACGACCTCCCAGCCCTTCTCCACGTCGTAGGTGCGGAAGAGGCCCGCGTTCGTCGCCGCGAGGATGCCGGCGTGCCCGTCGCGCTCGTCGCCCGTGTAGGAGAGCGAGTTGATGGTGTCGGTGAGGAAGACCGGCGCGGTCTGCACCGCGGCCGCGGCCGCCCCCGCCGACTGCATCCCGCCCGCGAGCCCGAGCGCGCCGAGCGTCCCCGCGTCGAACTGCCCCGTGACGGGGATGCCCTTGTCGGCCTGGTACTTCCTGAGCGCGGCCACGGTGCGCGTCCCGGCCACGCCGTCGGGCCTGCCCACGTCGTAGCCCGCGAGGTTGAGCGCCTCCTGCGCGCGCTTCACGCTGTCGTTGGGCGTCGGCCGCGGGGCGACCGTCGGCGCGGCCACCGCGGCGCCGTCGCGCGACGCCGCGCTGCTCGAAGCGGCCGAACTCCTCGACCCGGCCGCCGCCCTCCTCCCCTTCCTCACCGGCGCCCTCGGCTTCGGCGCGCCGAGCGGAGCCCAGGAGGCGCCGCGGTCGGACGAGCGGTAGAGGCCGTAGTTGGTGCCGAGGTAGATGACGTTCCCGTCGCGCGGGTCTTGGAGAATCGTGTAGGCGATGAGGCGCGCCGGCATACTGCGCGACGAGAGCTGCCACGTCTCGCCCGCGTCGTTCGAGACGTAGAAGTAGCCGCCGCCCGTCGCCGTGTTGATGGTCGTCGCGTAGACGCGCCCGGGCTTCTCGCGGTCGGGCACGACGGCGTAGGCGCGGCGCCCCGAGTAGCCGCCGTTCGACGGCACGAAGTTGCGCCCGCCGTCGCGCGAGACCATCACGCCGTAGTTATTCGTCCCGATGTAGACCACGTCCGGGTTCGAGGGGTGGACGGCGATGGCGTTGACCTCGAAGATTTGGCGGCTGGTCGTCACCTTCCAGTCGGCCCCGCCGTTGGTGCTCATCCAGAAGCCCTCGGTCGTGCCGGCGTAGATGGTGTCGGGCCGACCGGGGTTCTGGATGATGGCGCGCGTGCGGCGCGACTGCGAGGGGATGCCGTTGACCTTGCGCCAACTGCCGCCCGCGTCGCGCGTCTCGTAGATGCCGCTGCACGCGGAGGCGATGACGTGGTTCGGGTTCCGGTCGTCGATCTCGATGGCGAAGATGTCCGAGTCGTCGATGATGCCCGTCTTCGTGATGCTCCAGGACTGCCCGCCGTCCGTGGACTTGTAGGGCAAATACCAGGTGCCGGCGTAGATCACGTTCGTGTCGCGCGGGTCAACGGCCAGCGACTCGACGTTGATGAGGCCCGGCGTGGCCGAGGTGTCGAACTGCTGCCAGTGCTCGCCCGCGTCCGTAGAGCGCCAGACGCCCTTGTTCGTCCCCGCGAGCAGGATGTCCGGGTTCTTGGAAGACTGCGTGAGCGAGTGGATGCCGTCGCCCTTCAACTGCTCCGCCTCGCGCCAGGTGCGGCCGCCGTCGGTCGTCTTGAAGAAGCCGCCCGACTCCTTGTGCCTGTGCGCGGCCGCGTAGATGACGTTCGAGTCGCGCGGGTCAACGATGATGTTGTCGATGAGGAGGCCGGGGTGGTTGAAGCCCGAGAGGCGCGACCAGTTCTCGCCGCCGTCGGCGGAGGTGTAAATCTGCCCGTCGATGGTGCCGAAGTAGAGGCGGCGCGCGTCCTTCGGGTCGATGACGAGCGAGCGCACGTCGCCGCCCAGGGGGCCGGTCGCCTCCCAGCTCAGATACCTCTCGGCGGAAGAGTCGGCGTCGTTGTCCGAGGCGCGCGCCGAAGTGGCCGCGGCGCCGAACGAAGAGATAAGGAGGGACAGGAGGACGAGCGCGGGGGTGAACTTACGGAACAAGCGATTCTTCATTTTTAACACCACGGTCTTCAAATTCTACGAGCTGCGCGGCGGGGGGCCTGCTGGGAACCGCGCGGCTATTATCCTTATCGACTGCGACTTTGCAAAGCCCACCCGCCGCCCGCGCCCGGAAATGTAGGATGCCCGGGCAATTTTGGCCGTTGTACGAATTGTGAAGCCCGGCCCGCTCTGAACGGCGCGGCGCCGATAAGCGAAGCGGGCGGCGCTTCTATTTAAGAAGCGCCGCCCGCTCTCTCTGTCGGCCGCGGGGCTCAGGTGTGAGCCCCGCGGGTTTAAGGTTAAAGGACTACTCCTCTTCGTCGTCGTCGCGGCCGCGGCGGCGCGGCGCCCGCGCCGGCTTGACCTCCGACGGGTCAACGGTCGGGCTGGCGGCCGGCGGCGTCGCGCCCGAGGGCACCACCCACAGCTCCACCGTCAGCTCC
>Ga0213876_10000242_pt1 | contig 52167 bp, 51 predicted proteins | sample BarmaccomBMRX_R9_FD_160113 | JGI IMG/M metagenome (GOLD analysis project Ga0213876, IMG submission 160113) | Root-associated microbial communities from Barbacenia macrantha in rupestrian grasslands, the National Park of Serra do Cipo, Brazil - RX_R9 | ecosystem: Host-associated > Plants > Roots...
GTAAGAGCGCACCGGCGCGTCTGGTGACAGGCGCGGCCAGGCAAACTCCTCGCGGTGCAAGACCAAATAGGGAGGCGGGCAAAGGGCGGCCCGTCCGAACGCGCGGCCTTTAACGAGGTCGCGCCACGCCTCCGGGTAGGTCGCTTGAGCCGTACGGCAACGTCCGGCCTAGAGGAATGATCGCCCATCCGTGAATCGTCCGCGGTTCACGGTGGACAGAATTCGGCTTACAGACCTGTTCTCGAATCCGCGGACATTCAAGTTCTTTCACCTCGGCACCCGATGACCCCGAGCCTCACGGGACTGTGCAAGGTCTCAAAGGCGACAGGAGAACCCGAGAATGGCGAACCGTAAAGGCGTCTTCATCGGCGCTTACGTCCCCGCGGAGTTGAAGCGTGCGCTCCAGCAGCGGGCCACGAGCGAGCACCGCACGCTCTCGCAGGAGATCACGCGCATCCTCGAAGAGGCGGTCAAAGGCCCGCGCCTCCCGCCGAACTTCGTCGAGCGCCGCGCGCCGGGCCAACTCCCGCGCCGCCGCGACTCAGACCCTCTGCCGCGGCGCCGCCGCGACGACCTCCCATACAAAGGGCCGCAGGGCGGAGGCACCGGCGGCGGGGGCGGAGAGGGTTAGGCCGCCGGCCGTCAAACGAACGAGCCCCTGAGTCGTCGCGCCCACGGCGGCGGCTCAGGGGCTTCTGTCTTTCCGGCGGGCGCCCCGCGTCGCCTTCGCACGCCCTTTCTGCTAAACTTCGGCGTCGAAAGCTCGGATTCCAGCGATGCCGGATAACCCTTCCCTCAACAAGAGAGTTCTCATCGTCGGCGCCCTCGGAGTCGTCCTCGGGTTCCTCGCGGGCTTCTTCCTCGCGAACGGCATCAACCGCGAGGAGCAGGAGAAGCTGCGCGCCGAGCTGGCGACCACGCGTGCGGGACGCGAGACAGCGCAGCAGCAGGGAAGCGGCGCGGGCAAGACCCAACCGACCTCCGCCCCCGGCGGCGACTCGTCCCCGTCTCTCAGCGAGGAGCAGATCGTCAACGCGATCAAGAGGGCCGACCAGTCGCCGCAAGACCCGGAGATGCAGAAGAAGGTCGGGCAGGGAATCTTCCTCTACGCGTCCGAGACGGGCAACGCCTCTTACCTGCCGGACGGCGCGCGCATCCTGAAGCGCGCGCACGAACTCGACCCGAAGGACTATAAGACGACCGTCATGGCCGGCGACGCGCAGTTCCTGGCCGAGCGGCAGGGCGGCGGCGACGCGAAGTTGATCGCGGAGGCGCGCAAGCTCTACGAGGCGGCGCTCGTCTTGAAGCCCGACGACGCGGTCGTCCGCACGAAGCTCGGGCTCACGTACTTCTACGACAGCCCCCCGAACCCGCAGCGCGCGGTCAACGAATACCGCCGCGCGCTCCAGGCAGACCCGCGGCAGGAGATGTCGCTCCAGAGCCTCGCCGCCGCCCTCGTCGAGACGGGCGCGTTGGACGAGGCCGCGCGGCGCCTCGACGAGTTGGAGAAACTGAACCCCTCGAACGCGGAGCTGCCCGGCCTGCGCACGCAGCTCGAACAGAAGAGGAACGCCGCGAAGGAGAAGCCTTGAAGTACCTTTTCGTCCTTGCCCTCTTCGCGGCCGTGGCCTTCATCGTCTACTGGCAGCTGCGCCCTTACATCCGCGGCCTGCGCCGCTTCCTCGGCGTCGTGCGCGAGATGAGAAGCGTGCGCGAGGGCGCACCGCCGGGAAGCACCCCGCAACAACAGCCGGGCCGGAAGAGAGCGGCCAACGAAAAGCTCCTGCGCTGCGCCGCCTGCGGCACCTGGATGCCTGCCTCCCGCGCCGTCTCTCTGCGCGGCGGCGCGACCTACTGCTCGCACACCTGCCTCGAACGCGCCGCCGACACACCCCGCCGCGCGCGCAAGTCCGCTTCATAAGAATTAACCACGGAGACACGGAGGCACGGCTTGAAGAGATATGACTTCAAGCCGTGCCTCCGTGTCTCCGTGGTTAATTCTTCTTCGACCTGCCGACCTGTACGAAGGAGCTGGACTGACGTAGCGGCGCGTCCACGTCGCCGCACGTCCCGCAGCCGGTCGCGCACGAACCGCCCTTGCTCGTCCTGAACGAGCGCAGGCGCGCGAGCGCCCGGCGCCCGACGTAGAGGAGCGCGCCGGCGATGATGAGCGCGACCGCGATGGTCTGCCAGTCGAAATTCATAACCGCTAACTTAAGCCCAAAAGCTTCCCGCCCTGGTACGTCACGAACGACGCGACGTAGGCGATGACGAGCATGTAGGCCACCATGAAGAGCGGCCAGCGCCAGGAGTTCGTCTCGCGCCGCACGACCGCCACCGTGGACATGCACTGGCACGCGAGCACGAAGAAGACCATCATCGAGACGGCGACGAGCGGCGTCCACGCCGGGCTCCCGTCCGGCCGCTTCGCGTTGCGCACGGCCTCGATGAGCGAGGGCGACTCGGCGTTCGTATCCTTGCCGACGTTGTAGACGATGGAGAGCGTCGAGACTATCGTCTCGCGCGCCGCGAACGACGCGACCAGCCCGATGCCCATCTTCCAGTCGAACCCGAGCGGCGCGATCAGCGGCTCAAGGACGTGCCCGAGCCTGCCCGCGTAGCTCTGCTGCAACTGCGCGCCCTCGTCCGCCGTGTCGCCCTCGGCCTTCGCCGTCAGGGGCGCCGACTCGCCCTTTCCTTCCAGGCCCGTCTCGCGCATCTCCTGCACGGCCGCGCCCTCCTGCGCGTCGGGCACAGGCTTGACGGCAGAGCGCGGGAAGGTCATCAAGGCCCAGAGCAGAATCGAGATGGTCAGAATCACCGTGCCCGCGCGCTTGACGAAGAGCCACGAGCGCGTCCGCATCGTGTAGAGCACGTTGACGAGGCTCGGCACGCGGTAGGGGGGCAGCTCAAGGACGAGCGGCGGCGGCGGCGCCTTCAAGATCGTGTGCTTCAGTATCCAGGCCACCACGATGGCGACGACGATGCCGAGCAGGTACATCGAGAGCATGAGCAGCACGCCGACGGGCACGAAGCCGAAGAGTCGCACGTCCGTGAAGAAGGCCGCGATCATCAGCGTGTAGACGGGCAGCCTCGCCGAGCAGGACATGAAGGGCGCAATCAAAATCGTCGCCAACCTGTCCTTCGGGTTCTCGATGGTGCGCGTCGCCATGATGCCGGGGATGGCGCACGCGAAGCTCGACAGCAGGGGCATGAACGCCTTCCCGTGCAGCCCCACGCCCCGCATCAGCCTGTCCACCAGGAACGCCGCGCGCGACATGTAGCCGCTGTCTTCCAACAGCGCGATGAAGAAGAAGAGCAGGAGAATCTGCGGCAGGAAGACGAGCACGCCGCCGACGCCCGCGATGACGCCGTCCACGACGAGGTCGGTCAGAAGTCCCACCGGCATGTGCGCCCGCACCGCCTCGCCGAGCGCGCCGAACGCGCGGTCGATCAAGTCCATCGGCAAAGTCGCCCAGGAGAAGATGGCCTGGAAGACGACGGCCATCACGAGCAGGAGCAAGATCGGCCCGAAGAACCTGTGCGTGACGAAGCGGTCGATGCGCTCGGTCGAGCCGGGGCGCTCGTCCTTCACGCCGCGCACGGCCCCGCCCGTGACCTCTTCGATCCAGCGGTAGCGCGCCGTCAGGGGCTCCTGCCACCACTGCGGGTCGGAGCCGGAGAGTCGCGCGCGCGCCGCCTCGACCGCCGCGCGCCGCTCCGGGTCTGCGGGCAACTCGTCCGAGTAGAGGTCGCGCAGGGCCTCCTCGCGGCTCGGCGCGCCCGCGGCGTAAAGCCGGCGGACTTCGGCCTCCGCCTTCGGCGACAGCCGCCACAGCGCGCACGGCGGCTTCGAGCCGACCGCTGCGAGCACCGCGCGCGCCAGCTCGTCCAGCCCGCGTTTAGTCTTCGCAGTGATGGGAACTACAGGGATGCCGAGGGCACTTGAGAGCCCGTCCGCATCAATTTCAAGCTTCGAGCGCTCGGCCAGATCGACCATCGAAAGGGCGACGACGAGCGGGCGGCCCGCTTCGAGGAGCTGTGTGACGAGGTAGAGGTTGCGTTCGAGGTTGGTCGCGTCAACGACCGCCACGACCACGTCGGGCGCGGGCACTTCTTCCATGCGGCCCGTGAGGATGTCGCGCGCGATCTCTTCGTCGATGGAGGCGGCGTCGAGGCTGTAGAGTCCTGGGAGGTCAACGAGGCGCGCGGGCGGCAGTTCCGCGTCGAGCGTCCAGAGACCTTCCTTGCGCTCGACCGTGACGCCCGGGTAGTTGGCGACCTTCTGGCGGAGTCCCGTCAGTGCGTTGAAGATGCTGGTCTTGCCCGCGTTCGGGTTGCCGGCCAGCGCCACCACCAACTGCCTGGTCTCGGCGCCTGCTCCCGCGGGCGCGTCCGCCTGCGGCGGGGATTCGAGAATACTGCTCATAAGAGGAGTGATGAATTAGGAATGATGAATGATGAATTAACGATGGTTCTTAATTCATCATTCATCACTCATCATTCATCACTACTGAAACGGTCTGGGCCTCGCTGCGGCGGAGCGCAAGGTGGTAGCTGCGCACGCGCACTTCGAGGGGGTCGCCGAGCGGGGCGGACTTGACGACGCGGACGGGCGCGCCGGGGACGACGCCCATCTCCATCAGGCGGCGCGCCACCGCGCCCGAGCCGCGCACGGCCGTCACGCGCGCGTGACGGCCCGCTTCGAGCGCGTCGAGCGAGACGGCGGCCGGGCCGGCCGTGTCGGCCCGCTTCAGCACCTCAACGATCTGTTCGGCTGCGGCGTAGGCGAGACTCATAGACGTTCACCGATGATGACGAAGGGTTCAAGATCAAGGCGGCACGAAATGCTGTGTGCCACGGTGAAGACTATACTCCACTTGAAAATAGATTTCAATTTCATCTTGGGGGGTTCAATTTTGCACGGACTCCGGCGCGGCCGTCCTTATTGCAGAGTGGTCGGGATGATGGCGAGGTCGGCGCGCACCTGGCCGAGCGGGGTCACGGCCGTGAGGCGCAGCGGCAGGCGGCGCTTGTCCGTGCTGACCCAGAGGCGGAGCGCGAGGCGGTCGCCGGCCGGGTCGCTCGTCGTGAGGGCCAGCTCGACCGCGGGGATGTTCTGCCCGCCGAGTGGCAGCGGGGCCGTGCGCAGCGCCGTGATGAAGAGCACCCGAGGCCGCTTGTTGAGAAGCAGGGAGACCGAGTTGCGCTTGCCCGGCGTCAGGTCGAAGGAGCGCAGCGCGTAGAAGACGGAGAGCAGGTCGTGCGTACCGAAGGGCACCTCGACGCGCGTCCCGTCCTCGAAGAGCGCGGCGCCGCCCTGCTGGTCGGCCGAGACGACGAAGCGCGCGCGCCGCTTGCCTTCCGCGAGCGTCAGCTCCGTGCGGAAAGGGAGCACGGACGACGCGTCCACGTAGGAGTTGATCTGGTCGCTGACGGGGAAGAGCGTCTGCACGGCGCCGGCCGACTGGAGGTTCGCCGTCAGCAGAAGCCCCTCGCGGTTGAAGTAGCGGGCGCGCGGGCGCACGAGGAACGAGGCCGAGCCCGCGGGCTGCGCGTTCGGCCCGAGGAAGAAGTTGAAGTTCAACTGCTCACCCGGCTTGAAGGGGAGGTCGGCCGGCGGCGTGACGGGCGCGGCGCCGGGCGTCGGCGTCACGGCCGGCGTCGGGGTGGCGCGGGGCGGGTTGTTGCCCGCCGGCTGTTCGGGCGGGAGGCGTATGCCCGGGTCGTTGGGCGTGGGCGTCGCCGCGGCGAGGGGGTCTAGCGTCTCGCCGACGAACTCCGCGCTCGCCAGCTCGATGTGAATCTCGCCGGCGCTGTGGCGCGCGCTGATGAGGACGGGCACGTGCCGCTCGTCGTCGGTAAAGTAGATGTGGACGCGGTAGTCGTCGGCCTCCTTGTTGCCGCGCACGCGCACCTCTGTGACGAGGGTGTTCGCGGAGCCGACGTTGGTCTTGAGCGTCTCGCGCCCCGTCACCTTCACCTCGGCGTCGTAGACGGTCTCGTTCTGCCTGACGCCGAGCGCGTAGGTCGAGCCGGGCGCGAGCGGCAGCGCGCGCAGGCGGTAGAGCGCCGAGAGAAAGTCGAAGGTGCCGGCCCAGACCGGCACATTACGCCCCTGCGCGGACGCCATGTCTACGAGCGGCGCGTTGTAGTCGGTCACCACGTCCCGCACGCTCGTGTTCTGGCTGAGGGACTGCTGCGAGCGGTAGGGGAGACCCGTGGCCGGATCGACGAAGGTCGTCTGGTTGATGTTGAGCGCCAGCAGCGCGGCCGAGACGACGCCGATGGTCTCGACGTGACCGCGCAACTCTATGCCGTCGCGCCCGTGCAACTGCCCGCGCCCGGCGACCTGCGTCTCGACGTGGGCGGCGGTCGGGAAGTTGGAGAAGGAGACCGTGTAGGTCAGGCGTTCGCCGATGCGGTAGGGCGCCTGCGAGAACGGCGCGTTCGCGGCGCCCGTGCGCCCCTGCCCCGACGCGGACGCGCACAGGCACAAGGCCGCGAGCGCCGCCGCCAGCCAAACCCTCGCCCTTGAAACTAGAACCAAAGAGAGTGCCCCCTTCGCCTGCCCGCCAGACATCTTCGCAAATAAAGCCCGTGCGCGACAAACGCCCGGGCGCTTTCTGTTTACACGCCCGCCGCGCGCCTTCGTTCCGGCGCCTCAGGCGCGGCGGCTCAAATCGTCTCGAACTCCCCGAGCCACTCGCGCACGCGCACGCGCCCCGAGAGCAGCGCGACGTGCCCCGTCCCTTCCAAAAGCTTGAGGCGCGCCCGCGGGAGCAGCGCCGCCATCTGCCGCGCGGCCGTCGCGCTGTCGAGGAGGCGGTCGGCCGTCCCCGCGACGACGAGGGCGGGCGTCTTCAAGTTCCCGAGCCGCGGGCGCAGGTCGGTGTCGCGGATGATGCGCAGGCGCGAGACGTAGCCCTCGCGCCCCACGTCGGCCGTGTGCTCGCGGAAGAGCCGGCGATCCTCTTCGCACACGTCCGGGCTGAAGAGGACGTGGCGCGCGCCGCGCGTCCGGTGCGCCTTGAGCATCGGGTAGAAGGCGCGGAAGAGGACGCAGCCCGCGTGAATCTTCAGACGCTCGCGGAAGTGCGGGAAGGTGTTGACGAGGATGATGCGTTCGAACAGCTCGGGGTGTTCGAGCGCGGCGGCCATCGTCAAGAGCCCGCCGAACGACTCGCCGAGCACGGTCGCGCGCCCGCCGGCCTCGCGGATGACCCACGCGAGGTCTTCCACGAGCCGCGACATCCCGTACCAACCGTCCCTGCGCAGGGGGAACGAGACGACCGCGTGGTCTTGCGCGAGGTCTTCGGCCTGCTTGTAGAAGAGTTTCCCCGAACCCTCGATGCCGCAGACGTAGACGAAGGCCGGCCCGCTACCCTGCTTATGATATTCGACCATTCTCCATCTCTTCGACGACGGCGCGGGCGGCCCGTCTGGGGTCTGGGGAGTTGAGGATGGCGCGGCCGACGACGACGAAGTCTGCGCCGCGGCGGACGGCCTCGGCGGGCGAGGTGACGCGCTTCTGGTCGGCGTAGGCGGCGGCCGAGGGGGTGATGCCGGGCGTGACGACGAGGAAGCCCGCGCGCCCGACCGACTCGCGGACGGGGACGATCTCGTGCGGCGAGGCGACGACGCCGTCGAGCCCCGCGGCGTCGGCGAGACGCGCCAGGCGCCGCACCTGCTCCTCGACGCTGGCGGCCTCGACGCCCGTCTCGGATAGCACGTCCGAGTCCATGCTCGTCAGGACGGTGACGCCGATGAGGCTCGGCTTCTGCACGCCGAGGCGGGCGGCCTCTTCGGCGGTCGCGTCGGCGGCGCGGCGCATCATCTCCGTGCCGCCGGCGGCGTGGACGTTGAAGAGCGCGACGCCGAGGCGGACGGCCTCGCGCGCGGTGGCGGCGACGGTGTTCGGGATGTCGTGAAATTTGAGGTCGAGGAAGATGCGCGCGCCTTCATTAACAAGACGCCGGACGAGGTCAGGCCCGGCCGTCGTGAAGAGCTGCGAGCCGACCTTGAACATGCCCGCCGCGTCGCGCAGTTCGCCGTACAGTCTTAAAGCCTCATCGGCGCTCTCGAAGTCGAGCGCGACGATGAGCTTCTCTTTCGCGGAGACGGTCTCGGCCGTGCCGGTGTTCATCGTTTCTGCTCCTCTCCTTTTCTCGAAGGCTGTGAGTCCAAAGTTACAGCGGCGCGAACTCTTCGGCGCGACAGCCGACGGCCTCGTCGAGTGTGCGGAAGCCGTGCCGCTCGACGAGGGCCGCGAGCCCTTCGTCGATGCGCCGCGCGACGCCGAGCCCCTCGTAGACGAAGCCCGTGTAGAGCTGCACGAGGCCGGCGCCCGCGCAGATTTTCTCCCAGGCGTCTTCCGCGTTAAAGATGCCGCCGACGCCGACGATCTCGACGGCGCCGCGCGTCAGCCTGCGGAGCGCCGCGACCAAGCGGGTCGAGCGCTCGCGCAGAGGGGCGCCGCTCAAGCCGCCCTCGCCGCACGCGGCGACCCGCGCGGCGTCGCTTCGAAGTCCCGCGCGCGAGGTCGTGGTGTTGGTCGCGATGATGCCCGCGACTTCGGCCCCGCGCGCGGCTTCGACCAGCAGCTCAAGGTCGCCCGCGCCGAGGTCTGGAGCGATCTTGACGAGCAGAGGGACGAGGCGTCCGCCCTCCGCCGCGGCCAGCTCGCGGTTGCGGCGCTGGAGTGCGTTGAGCAGCTCGCTCAGCAAGTCCCCGCGTTGCAGCTCGCGCAGGCCCGGCGTGTTGGGCGAGCTGACGTTGACGGTCACGTAGTCCGCGTGCGGCCTGACCGTCTCGAAGCTGGCGAGGTAATCGGCGGTCGCCTCCTCGACGGGCACGGCGCGGCTCTTGCCGATGTTGACGCCGAGCACGCAGTCGGGCTTTGCCTTGTGCAGCCTGCGCGCGAGCGCGGCGGCGCCCTCGTTGTTGAAACCCTGCCGGTTGACGAGCGCGCGGTCGAGCGGCAGTCGGAAGAGGCGCGGGCGCGGGTTGCCGGGCTGCGGGAGGTTCGTCACCGTGCCCACCTCGACGAAGCCGAAGCCGAGGGCGGCGAGCTGCGGCGCGACCAGCCCGTTCTTGTCGAAGCCGGCGGCGACGCCGACCGGGTTCTGAAAGCTGAGGCCGAAGCGGCGCAGCTCCCCGGAGCGCGCGCCGTGCGTTCGTCCCCCCGCGAGGCGGCGCAGTACGCCCGTGCCTAGCCTCAGCGAGAGCGCGTGAAGGGCGAACTCGTGTGCCGTCTCCGGCGGCAGCTTGAAGAGCAGGGGGCGCAGCAGCGAGCGATAGAGCATCACGTGGCGCGAACAGGGGAGTGAGCCAAAAAGCGAGTCGAGCGTAACAGAGGCGCCGAAAGGCTGTCAAAAACTTCGGAAGCCAACCGACGCCGGGAGCGCATCCGTTTGCACGTCGCCGTAGCTCGCGGCGGGAGATATTGCCCGACGGCTCGGCTTTTCATACCATATTACGGAGTTCGACCGAGTGATTCGGCTTTCGCGGCCTCATTACGTAATTGTGCCGAACGCTTCGGCAATGCCCGCGCTATTGCGGAGTTTGACCGAATGATTCGGCACAATAGTAGTTCGGCGGCTCGCCTAATTTCCTTGGCATAAGGAGTTTCAATGTGGCAAATGAATGGACGCGGGCTGAAAGGCTTGCTTTATATTCCCTACTAGTTGCTATCATAGCAGTCATAGTTGCGCTGTTCATTCCAGAATTTCGGCGTATTCTTGGTATATCCTCTGAATCTGTTAAAGGCTCATCTCAGGTAGAATCTAACGCAAGGGGTTCATTACCAGAGTCATCTGTGCCGATCTCAAATTCGTTTCGCTTCAGCGTTAATCGAACTGGCCCGCACTTTTCTTCGACGTTGCCACTAGTCGGTGGTTATGAAATCGCCATTCCTGGTGACAACAAGTGGCATGACACAAATATTGTGGTTCGTCCTTCATACCAATTGCAGATTGACTTCACGGACTTCACCCAAGGTCCGGTGAATATTCAGGTTGGTGAGATTTCTGGTTTCATGCAAAATGCGTTTCAGAACGGTGCTTATTACGAATACAACTTCGTTGCGCGACTTCGCAATAATCCATATGATCATGTGTTGGCGCATGAGGCAAATCTGAAGGTTCGTTCCACCAACGGAAATATCTTCATCAAGGTTGACGTTAGGCAAGGTGATCTTTACTAGGACGCCGCCCAACAAGCGCATGCACCCGACCGCGGACACGAGGGCTGTTATGTAAATCGGTGGGACCGCGCGGCGGGTGATGCGCGGCATTATACTGCTTGCTTGAATCCCACATGAACAATTGACATCATGTCCTGGGATGGACTTCGAGATAGTCAGCGACATTACCGCTGTTGAAACCATTGCCGTCGGCACGGGTGTTCGGGATCGCGCGCGTTTGCGTAGGCAGTATGGCAGAGGCAGGTGGCGTAAAATGAAAGGCATTGCCAAGGTGCGTCTGCTCAGTGGCAGGGTACGTTTGGCTGAAGTACATTGGTATGAAGCCCACGGCGTGGGGAAGAGAGAGTTCAAGCTGAAGTTGCCATTTTTAGATTAGCCATGAAGAGAACAGAAAAACAGTCGGCGCATTTTGTTGTCTGCCTCAACAACGAAGGCTACAAAGCCTCGCTTGAGGTCGGGAAACTGTACCGCTTCATCCCCGACAAGGAGGCGGAGGCGGAAGGGCTGATTCGCGTGGTGGACGAAAGCGGCGAGGATTACGCCTTTGACGTAACCCGTTTCCATCCCGTGAATCTGCCGACGACGGTAGAAAAGGCATTATTAGCTGCGGCCCTCACCTAAACGCCGCAGCTAACATGGGCATGCACCCGATGAAGAGAGTTGAAACCGAGCCGGAAGACGAAATGCGGCCCGAGTACGATTTAAGTGCGCTCCCGGCGGGGCGAAGCCCTAAAGCGCCTTGACCCGGCGTTCGAGGTCGGAGGTGATGGCGGCCGGGTCTTCGTCCGAAGCATAGGTGACGGGCTCGCCGAGGCGGATGGTGACGCGGTGCGGGGAGGTGAAGCCGCGGCGGCCGGAGAGTTTCAATTCAATCAGGCCGTCGATGCGGACGGGCACGACGGGGATGCCGAGCTGCGAGGCGAGGAGGCCGATGCCGGGGCGGAAGGGGCTCATGCCGAGGCGTTCGGCGCGGATGCCTTCGGGGAAGACGAGCAGGTTGTAGCCGCGGTCTACGGACTCGCCCGCGTAGGCGAAGCTGCGGCGGAAGCCGCTCGCTTTGGGGAGCGAGAAGGTGTTGAAGATGACGACGATCAGGAAGTACTGAGCCAGCCAGCGCAGCCTTTGCAAAAGCGGGGCGCCGGCCGGGGGCTTGCGCCACCAGCGCAGGCGCTCGCCCTCCTGCGCGATGGCGAGGCGGCGGCGGAAGCGCCCGGGCATGGCCGACATGATGAGCGCGTGGTCGAAGTAGGTGACGTGGTTCGAGACGAAGAGCGCCGGGCCGTCTAGGTCGCGCAGCCGCTCGCGCCCCTCCACGCGCGACCAGCAGAGCACGGAGGTGATGGGGAGCACGACCGCGTAGTAGATGGCGACGCGGAGCCAGCGGACGGGCGCCGTCTGTGCCCACGCGGGGTAAGGGTACTGCGCGGTCTCCTCCGCGCGCGCGCCGCCCGCGCTGACGATGCGCTCCACGTCGCCGACGGTCGTCGCGGCCGTGAAACTCGCCTCGTCGATCTCAATCTGGTAGCGGTCTTCGAGCGCGCTCAAAAGCTCGACGCGGCCGAGCGAGTCGAGGTCTGAGGGCGAAGGGATTGACGATAAATCTATTGACGGGGAGAGTGGGAGACGGGGGGACGGGGCGACTGTGCCGCACGTCCGCAGACCGTTCCCGTTTCCATTCCTGCATCTCCCCGTCGCCCCGTCACCCCTTCTCCCCATCTCCGCATTCACGGCGGCAAGGATGTCGCGCTTGCGAATCTTCTGCGTCGCGGTGCGCGGGAAGTCCGAGTCGGGCCAGACCTGCCAGCGGCGCACGTGCTGGTGGCGCGCGAGCGAATCGTTGGCGCGTTCGACGACCGGCGCGGGGTCTGCGCCCGCGTCGTTCATGATGAGCAACGCGAGCGGCTCGGGGCCGCGCGGGCCTTCGACGCCGACGACGGCGCTCAGCTTCACCTCCGGCTGGCGGTTGAGCGCGGCCTCGATGTCCTCGGGGTAGACGTTCAGGCCCGCGGCCGTGACGATCACGTCCTTCTTGCGGCCGCGGAAGTAGATGTTGCCGGCCGCGTCCACCGAGCCCAGGTCGCCCGTGCGCAGCCAGCCGCCTTCGCCCAGAGGCTCGTGCGCATTGTCGCCGCGCCAGTAGCCGGGCGAGACGTTCGCGCCGCGCACGAGAATCTCGCCCGACTCGTCGAGCCGCACCTCCTGCCCGCGCAGAGTCTTCCCGACCGAGCCGCGCCCGGTCTTGAAGGGGTGGTTGACGGTGACGAGCGAGGCCGTCTCCGTCATCCCGTAACCCTGCACGACCGCGTACCCGAGCCGCCGCCAGAAGGTCTCCGTCTCGGCGTCGAGCGTCGCGCCGCCCGTCACAAACGCCCAGAGCCGCCAGCCGAAATATTTGTGTATGCGCCGCGCGAGCCACATCCGCCTGGACGGGTGCGCGCCCGCGGCGCGTTCGACGCGGCGGCGCAGATCCGCGAGCAGCCCGCGCGACTCCTCGCGCCGCTCGACGTGCTCGCGCAAAGAGTCGAGCAGGCGCGGGACGGTGACGACGACGTTGACCTTGCGGGTCTTGATTGTGTGGGCGACCTCCGAGGGGTTGAGCGCGTCGTTGAAGATGACCTCGCCGCCGAGCAGTTGCGGGACGAGGATGCCCATGAACTGCCCGAAGACGTGGCCGAGCGGGAGCAGGCAGAGGAACCGCAGCGGGCGCACGAGCCGCACCCACTTCGAGTACTTCCGCATCCCCTCTTCGAGCGGCGCGAGGTTCGCGAGCAGGTTCCCGTGCGTCAGGCAGACGCCCCGCGGCTCGGCCGTCGTCCCAGACGTGTAGATGATCTCGACGAGGTCGTCCGCCGAGATCTCTTCGTCCCTGTAAGGCGTGGCGGGACGGCCGGCAAGAACACTCTCAAGCTCTTCGAGCGCGACGGCCGGCGGCCCCAGTTTCGCGGCCTGCCGCATAGTCTCCGCGCTGTAGAGCACGAGCCTGGCGCCGGTCTGCGCCTGCACCCTCGCGACGAAATCCGGCGCGCTCTCCACGTCGAGCGGCACCAGGACGGCCCCGCGCAGCGCGCACCCGTAAAAGACCGCCACCCACTCCGGCCCGTTCGCCGCCCACAGCAGAACCCGCTCGCCCTTCGAGATGCCGCGCGCCTCCAACTCGCGCGCGAAACGGAAAGCCGCCTCCGCCACACGCCGGTACGACCAACGCACCAGACGCAGCCCGCGCCTGTGCGCGAACGCAGTCGCCCCGCCGCGCCCCAGGTAATCTTCCAGATAACTATTAATCGTCGAACGCATAAACCCCTTGCCTGAAGAGCGCCACGCGCTGTGACTTCAGCCGCGGGCGTACACAAATTTTCCGCCCCACGCGACCTATTGTCGAGCCCGCCAGCCCCCGCCCCGGGGCGCACTGTGACACTTTCTCATCTGGCCGGCTGAGGTGCGACCTCGAAACCTTTTAAGAGGTGAGGGCTCTGTGGTAGTATCCGCGCCGATGGAATTCGTCGAGAAGGCGCGCATCATGGACGGCATGCGCATCAACCGTGCGCTGGCCCGGCTCGCGTCCGAGATCGTGGAGGAGAACCACGGGGCGGGCCACCTCTACCTGATCGGCATCCAGCGGCGAGGCGTGCCGCTCGCGCAGCGGCTCGCCGACAAGGTCGCCGACATCGAGGGCGAGCGCCCGCCCGTCGGCGTGCTCGACATCACGCTCTACCGCGACGACCTCTCGACCGTCGGCGCCAACCCGATTGTCAACCGCACCGACCTGCCGATTGATGTCGAAGGCAGAAACGTCCTGCTCATCGACGACGTGCTCTACACGGGGCGCACCATCCGCGCCGCGCTCGACCAGTTGATCGACTTCGGACGGCCGCGCCGCGTGCAGCTCGCCGTTCTGGTTGACCGCGGGAAGGAGCACCGGGAGCTGCCCATCCAGGCCGACTTCGTCGGGAAGTTCGTGCCGACGAAGAAGAGCGAGATCATCAAGGTGATGCTCGACGAGTTCGACGGCGAGGAGGCCGTGGTCATCGTCGAACGACCCCAGGGTCAGGAAGAGGAGAGTTAACGAAGGCGGCCGCGACTGGCCGCCTTTTTCGTATCCAGCCCAAAGATCGACCGGTTTCACATGACGAGCGCCGTGCTGAAGCAGAGAAACTTGCTCGGGATACGCGGGATGAGCGCCGCCGAGATCACGCACATCCTCGACACGGCCGAGACGTTCCGCGAAATCTCCGAGCGCGAAATCAAGAAGGTGCCGACCCTGCGCGGCCGCACCCTCATCAACCTCTTCTTCGAAGCCTCGACGCGCACGCGCACCTCCTTCGAGATCGCCGGCAAACGTCTCTCGGCCGACGTCATCAACATCAGCTCGTCATCCTCGTCGGTCACCAAGGGCGAGACTCTCTTGGACACGGCGCGGAACCTTGAGGCGATGGGGCCTGACCTCATCGTCATCCGTCACCCTTCGGCCGGCGCGCCGCACCAGCTCGCACGCGTCTGCCGCGCCGCGGTCGTCAACGCCGGCGACGGCGCGCACGAGCACCCGACGCAGGCGCTCCTCGACGCGCTCACCATCCGGCAGCGCAAAGGGAGCTTCGAGGGGCTGCGCGTCGCCATCCTCGGCGACATCCTCCACTCGCGCGTCGCGCGCTCGAACGCGCACCTCCTGACGACGCTCGGCGCGTCCGTCACGGTCGCGGGGCCGGGGACGCTCGCGCCGCCCGAGTTCGCGGCTCTGGCCGGGGAAGGGGGATTGACCGTCGCGCGCCGCGTCGAAGAGGCGGTCGAGGGCGCGGACGTGGTGATGGTCTTGCGCATTCAAAGAGAGAGGCAGGACAGCGCCTTCCTCCCCTCGTTGCGCGAGTACGCCGTGCATTACGGACTCAACCTCAAACGTCTCAGCCTCGCCAAAGCCGACGCCATCGTCATGCACCCGGGGCCGATGAACCGCGGCATCGAGATCGCCTCGGACGTGGCCGACGGCGCCCGCTCGCTCATCCTCGACCAGGTCGCCAACGGCCTCGCCGTCCGCATGGCCGTCCTCTACCTGCTCGGCGGCGGCGCGGGCGTGACGACGGCGACGCCTAACCCTGCCGCCCAAACCAAGCCGGAAGTTGAGCCACAGCCCGAGCCGCTCAGCAGCGCCGCGGCCGCCGCGCACGCCGACGGCTCCAAGTAGAAGATGAGACTGCTTATCGCCAACGGCTACGTCGTAGACCCGACGCAGAATGTGAACGGCGGCCGCGACATCCTGATCGAGGACGGCCGCGTGGCCGCACTGCTTAACAGTGGAGAGCCGACGCCCGAAGGCGTCGAGGTCTTCGACGCGACGGGGCTCGTCGTCGCGCCCGGCTTCATCGACCTCCACACGCACCTGCGCGAGCCGGGGCAGGAGTACAAGGAGACCATCGCCTCGGGCGCGGCGGCGGCCGTCGCGGGCGGCTTCACCTCCGTCTGCGCGATGCCCAACACAGACCCCGTCAACGACAACCCCGCCGTCACGAGCTTCATCGTCGAGCAAGCCGCCGCGGCAAAACTCGCCAACGTCTTCCCCGTCGGGGCCATCACCAAAGGCTCGAAGGGTGAGGAGCTGGCCGAGATGGGCGAGATGAAGCGCGCCGGCATCGTCGCCGTCACGGACGACGGCCACCCCGTCCCTTCGCCGGGTCTGATGCGCCGGGCGTTGGAGTACGCGCGCGGGTTCGACCTCACGGTGATGGATCACTGCGACGACAAGACGCTCGCGGCCGGCGGCGTGATGCACGAGGGCGAGTGGTCTCTGCGCCTCGGCCTGCGGGGGCGACCCGCGCTCGCCGAGGAGTCGGACGCGATGCGCGACTGCGCGCTGGCCGAGCTGACGGGCGCGCGCGTCCACCTCGCCCACGTCTCGACGCGCGGCGCCGTCGAGGCCGTCCGGCGCGCGAAGGAGCGCGGCGTCGAGGTCTCCTGCGAAGTCACGCCGCACCACTTCACACTCACCGACGCGGCCTGCGAGGGCTTCGACACCAATACGAAGATGAACCCGCCGTTGCGCAGCCGCGAACACCTCGACGCGATACTCGAAGCCATCGCCGACGGCACCGTGGACGCCGTCGCCACCGACCACGCGCCGCACCACGCCGACGAAAAGGAGCTTGAGTTCGACCGCGCAGCCTTCGGCATCACGGGGCTTGAGACGGCCGTCGGCCTCGCCTTCGAACGCCTCGTCCACGGCGGGCTCATCACGCTCGAACGCCTCGTCGAACTCTTCGCGGTCAACCCCGCGCGCATCTTCCGCCTCGAAGGCCGCGGCACGCTCCGTCCCGGCTCGCACGGCGACGTGACTATCCTCGACCCAAGCCTCCGCTGGACGTTCGACGCCGCCCGCTCCAAATCCAAAAGCCGCAACACGCCTTTCGACGGCTACACCTTCCACGGCGCCGCCGCCGCGACGATTGTCGGCGGCCGCGTCGTCTACAAGTTTGCTGCTAAAACGGATGGTATAATGGCCGCGAGTAAAGGCGTGGACAGATGAAACAGCCATCCGAACGGTTCGAGCCTGACCCGGTAATCGAGGCGTACAAGCGCCACGTTGACCGGACGCTGATTCGCGAGAATCTGCGGCTGACCGTCGAGGAGCGCTTCGACGCCCTGATGAGGCTCCAGCAGTTCGCCGAAGAGTTGCAGCGCGCGGGCAGGGAAGCGCGGCAGCGTAATGACTAACTTTCGTTTGCTGCTGACTTTGCTTACGGGCGCCAACGTCGAGTTCATCATAGTCGGCGGAGCGGCGGCGACGGCTCACGGCTCCGCCCGCTTGACGCAAGACCTCGATGTAGTCTACCGGCGCACCCCCGAGAACCTCTCACGCCTCACCCGAGCGCTCGCGCCACACGAACCATACCTGCGCGGCGCCCCTCCCGGCCTCCCTTTTATCTTCGATGACAAGACTATCAAGAGCGGTTTTAACTTCACGCTCACGACTACCCTCGGTGCACTCGATCTGCTTGCGGAAATTACCGGCGGAGGTCTCTACGAAGACCTGCTCCCGCACTCAATCCGGTTGAGTCTCTACGGCGTCGAATGTCTCTGCCTGGGTTTGGAGAGGCTCATTCATGTGAAGCGAGCAGCCGGCCGTCCGAAAGACCTCGAAGCCTTGGCGGAATTGGAGACGATTCTGGAAGAACAAGGCGGCGTCCGCTGATTCCACAAGACTAAAAAGAAGAGGCCCGCTGCGCTCTCCCCTTCGCAGCGGGCCTCTCCTTGTGCGGTCGCTCACTTACGTCCTGACAGGGGCGACCGAACCCTTGGATGGCCTTTCAGTTGGCTCTCAAATTTCGGGGGGAAGCCCGCCCGCGCTCTCCCCTTCGCTTGCGGGCTTCCTCCGATACGGCCGCCCCGCGAGGGGGAGACCGATCTCGTCAAAGTCTTACTGCGCCCTGTACTCGGGCAGCGACACCGCGCGGTTGAGGATGACGCCGAACGACGTGCCCGACTTCACCTCGGCCTCCTGCTCCTTCTCGTAGACGCGCGCGCCGGTGCCGGCCGCGCCGCCGAGGATCATGCCGATGGCCGCGCCCTTGCCACCGCCCGCGATGGCGCCGATGATGGCGCCCGTCGCCGCGCCGCCGCCGATGAAGACCGCGTCGCGCTTCTGGTTGTTCTTGCCCGTGACGGTGCTCTCGTTGTCGGCGTTCACGGCGTCGCTCTGGAGGCTCGACAAAGAACCGTTGATCGGGTGACGTACGCCGTTCGGCAACTCCACCTGGTTGAAGGTCACGGTGATGCTGCCGGGCGTCCGCCTCTGCGCGCGCCTTATCGAAGCGACGCGGCCCCAGATTTTGCTCCCCACCGGGATCACGTCCACGCCGCTGCCGCCGCCGTAGACCGGCTCGGTCACGGTCGTCGAGAAGCGGTCACTGATGCGCGCCGTCCGCGAGTTCAGCTCCGTGTCCATGCGGACGCGGACGACGGTGTCGGCCGGCACCGTGAAGTAACGGGGTGGCGGAGGCGCGGGAGTCGTCGTGCGCGTCGTCCGCGTCCGGCGGACAGGCCGCCGCGCGCGGCGGCGCTGCGCCGAGGCGTCGGGCGCGACGGCGCCGAGCAACAGCGCGAACAGGGCTGCGAGAACCGTCGCCCTGCGGGCGAAACTCTTGCCGTGTGTCATCTTCTTCAAGCCTCCTCAATCGGCGTGCCGACGGGCGGACAGGGTCGCGCGTTGGCCGCCGCTCATAGGTTGAGCAACGTGTGTGCCACAAGATGTGCGAGGCGGTTTTCTGTTTGCGTGACAGTATTTAGCCCATTTCACGCGGAAAAGCCAGCGACCCGGCGAGGCAGCTTTGAACACCCGGCGAGCTAAATGCGGCGCGGCCTGGCCTAAATGGTATGCCTCGCGCCGAAAGCAAAAAGCGCGGGGTGCCTCAACTCGCCGCGGCAGTTTTCAACACCCTCCGGCAGTTGAAAACGGGCGAATTTCGTGTAAGCTTGCGCCAAGCAAATTCTCGCAGGAGTTTTTAAGGACGGCGGCCGAACGCCGCCGCAGCCATTTCAGGCCGGACAACATTTCACCCGCCCACAAATTTTTGCAGACAAGAGGAGTCGAGTTATGAGCACAGCACCGACGCAGGCGACGACGGCGAGCCTGCCCCGCATCAACGACACGGCGCCGGACTTCGAAGCCAAGTCCACGCAAGGCCCCCTGAAGCTCTCCGACTACAAGGGCAAATGGGTCGTCCTCTTCTCGCACCCGGCGGACTTCACGCCGGTCTGCACGACCGAGTTCGTCGAGTTCGCCCGCCGCAGTGAAGAGTTCAAGGAGCGCGGCGCGCAGCTCGTCGGGCTCTCCGTCGATTCCGTCCCGGCGCACATCGCGTGGATCAGGAACATCGAGGGCCACTTCGGCGTCAAGATTGACTTCCCCGTCATCGCCGACCTCGACACGCGGGTCGCGCAATCTTACGGGCTCATCCACCCGGGCGCGTCCGAGACGGCGACCGTCCGCGCCGTCTTCATCATCGACCCGCAGCAGAAGGTGCGCGCGCTCATCTACTACCCGATGAGTCTGGGTCGCAACATCGACGAGGTGCTGCGCGCGCTCGACGCCTTGCAGACGGCTGACCAGAACGCCTGCGCGACGCCGGCCAACTGGCAGAAGGGCGACAAGGTCGTCGTCCCCCCGCCGCAGACCGTCGAGGACGCTTCGAAGCGCATGGGGGACGACTTCAAGTCGAAGAACGAAGTCACCGACTGGTATCTTTCGAAGCGCGACCTCGGTCAGTGAGCGTCCGCGAGACGGGCGGCGCGGGGGCTTGAGTTGAGGAAGGAACCCACGGGGCTGCTTGAGAACGTCGGCGGGACGCCGCTCGTCAAGCTCCCGCGGCTCGCGCGGGGGCTGCCGGGCGGCGTCGAGGTCTACGCGAAGGCCGAGCACCTGAACCCGGGCGGCTCGGTCAAAGACCGCGCGGCGCTCGCGATGATTCTCGACGGCGAACGCACGGGGCGGCTCACGCCGGACAAAATCCTGCTCGACGCGACGAGCGGGAACACCGGCATCGCCTACGCGATGATCGGCGCGGCGCGCGGCTACCGCGTGCGCCTGTGCCTACCCGGGCATTCGAGCGTCGAGCGCAAGCGCATGCTCCGCATCTACGGCGCCGAGCTGGTCGAGACCGACCCGCGCGAGGGCAACGACGCCCCGCAAAGGCTCGCGCAGCGCCTGGCGGCCGAGGAGCCCGACGCGTACTTCTACCCGAACCAGTACGACAACCCCGCGAACTGGCGCGCGCACTACGAGGGCACCGCGCCGGAAATCTGGGAGCAGACCGCGGGCCGCGTCACGCACTTCCTCGCGGGCGTCGGCACGTCGGGGACGTTCACGGGGACGGTTCGGCGTCTGAAGGAGCTGAACCCGAGCCTGAAGGCCGTGCTGATGCAGCCCGACTCGCCCTTGCACGGCCTCGAAGGGATGCGCCACGTCGATACCTCCATCGTGCCGGGCATCTTCGACGCGACCCTCGCGGACGAGCGCGTGGAGGTCTCGACCGAGGAGGCGCAGGAGACGGCGCGGCGCCTCGCGCTGGAAGAGGGTCTCTTCGTCGGCGTCAGCTCGGGCGCGAACGTGGCGGCGGCGTTGAGGTACGCGGAACAACTTCCGGCGGGCTCGGTCGTCGTCACGGTTCTGTGCGACGGCGGCGGGCGTTACCTGAGCGAAGAGTTCTGGGGGGAGGGCGTTTGATAAAGCTAAGCGCGGCCTTGCGCGCGGAGGTGGAGCGGCACGCGGAGCGCGAGTACCCGCGCGAGTGCTGCGGGCTGCTCGTCGGGCGCATCGTGGACGAAGGGCACACGCGTATAATCCACGCGACGTACCCCGTGAAGAACGTCTTCGCCGACGAGGGCGAGCATCACCACCGGATGGCAATCGAGCCGCTCGAATACGCGCGCGCCGAACGGCGCTACGCGGCCGAGGGTTTGGGCGTCGTGGGCAACTACCACTCGCACCCGGATCACCCGGCCGTGCCCTCGCAGTACGACCTCGAACACCTCGCCCCGTGGCCGACGATGTCCTACGTCGTCGTCTCCGTGCGGGAAGGGAAGGCGTCCGACCTGCGCTCCTGGGAGCTTGAGGCCGACCGCTCGCGCTTCGAAGAGGAAGAGGTTGTCGAAGGCGTGGAGGCGTCTTGATGAGAGTGTTGCTGACGAGACCCCTGACGGCGGCGCTCCTGGCAGTTATCTGCCTAGCGTCCGCGGCCGGCGTCGCCTCCGGCCGGGAACCGAATGACGGCGCGCAGAGTGCGCGGAAGGTGGACGAGTTCGGCCGGCTCCACGGGTGCGACGGCGGCGCGCGCCTCGACAACTTCGCAATCGAGTTGGAGAACGTGCCGGGCGCGAAGGGCTACATCATCGCGCACGACGCGGCCGACAGTCTCCGCGGCGCCGCGCACGCGTGGGGCAAGTACTTTCTTAACTACGTCGTCGAGATGCGCGGGATCGAGGAGTCGCGCTTCGTGCTCCTGGACGCGGCCGACGTGCCGGGCGACGACTTAAGGATGGAGCTGTGGCTCGTGCCCGAGGGCGCGGAGCCGCCGGCCTTCAAGCCGCCGGGGAAGAAGGAGGCGCGCCCCTTCAAGGGGAAGTACGCCGCGCTGGGCGTCTTCAGCGACACGGTCTTTTACGACACCGACGGGGACGAGGCGGGGTCGTTCAACGACGGCATCATCCACACGGCCTTCGCCGACCTGCTGAAGCGGCAGAAGGACTCGCAGGGGTACGTCGTCGTCTACTCGCCGCCGGGCGCGGCCCGCGGCTACTGGCGCCGCGCCGGCACGCGCGAGCGGCAGAAGGTCTCGGGCGACGAGGTGTCCGCCGACCGCCTGACCGTCATCAACGGCGGCACCGTCCCGGTCAAGAAGAAGGTCGCCAGGGCTGAAGGCGTGGATGAGGAGGAGACGTACGGCCAGGTCGAGTTGTGGGTCGGGCCGAAGGACAAGCCGCCGGTCAGACACGTCGAGGAGGACTCGACCTTGACGGAGGCCGTGCTGCTCGGGTCAAACTCCTTCACGTGGGAGGAGAAGGAGGTCGCCGACTGGATGCTTTCCAACCTCGCCGAGATGATGCGCGAGGACAAGCGCAACGTCGGCTGCATCGTCGTCTACCCGGGCGACGGCTCGGGCGTCCCGACCGGCGAGGGCGGGGCCGACCAACCCGCGCCGGACGTTTTCAAGATCGCCGAAGGTTGGAAGGCCGAACTGCTGAAGAAGCACGGCTTCGACGCGCAGCGCGTGGTGGTCTTGAGCGGCCCGGCGGAGGATGACGGCTCGGGCCGGCTCGAAGTGTGGGCCGTGCCTAACGGCGCGCCGCTGCCCGACCCCTTCAAGAGCCGGGACGACGCGGGCGGCGAGGCCGAAGAGGAACAGGACGGGGGCGGCGGGGCCGTGCAAGCGCCCCCGCCGGCGGTTCGATAAAGAGGAGTGAATCCGAAATGGCAGTGACAGTTTTCATCCCGACGGCGCTCCGGCAGTTCGCCGGCAACAAAGCCGAGGTCGCGGTCGATGCGTCAACCGTCGGCGAGGCGCTCGACAAGGTGACGGGCGAGCACGCCGAGCTGCGCCGGCACCTCTACGGCGAGCAGAACGCGCTACGCAACTTCGTCAACGTCTACGTCAACGACGAGGACATACGCCACGCGCAGCGGCTCGACACGCCGGTCAAGGACGGCGACACCGTCTCCATCATCCCGGCCATCGCGGGCGGCGCGGCGACCGAGGCGGAGGTGGGAACGGGTTCGGCCGTCGGCGCGCAGGCGTTGCCATCCCTCTCGAACGAAGAGATCGCGCGCTACAGCCGCCACCTCATCATGCCCGAGGTCGGCATGGAGGGGCAGCGGAAGTTGAAGGCGGCGCGCGTGCTGATGATCGGGACGGGCGGTTTGGGCGCGCCGACGGGGATGTACCTCGCCGCGGCGGGCGTCGGCACGCTCGGCGTGGTGGACTTCGACGTGGTGGACGCGTCGAACCTTCAGCGCCAGATCGTGCACGGGACGAAGGACGTGGGCCGGCCGAAGATCGAGTCGGCGCGCGACCGCCTGAGCGACATCAACCCGCACGTCAAGATCGAGGCGTACGAGACGCGGCTGACGAGCGAGAACGCCCTGGAGCTGTTCCGCGAGTACGACATGGTCGTGGACGGCACGGACAACTTCCCGACGCGCTACCTCGTCAACGACGCGTGCGTGCTGACAGGCAAACCGAACGTCTACGGCTCCATCTTCCGCTTCGAGGGGCAGGCCAGCGTCTTCTGGGCGGCGCGCGGCGCGTGCTACCGCTGCCTCTACCCCGAGCCGCCGCCGCCGGGCCTCGTCCCCTCTTGCGCGGAGGGCGGCGTGCTCGGCGTGCTGCCCGGCATCATCGGCGCCATCCAGGCCAACGAGGCCATCAAACTCATCCTCGGGGGCGGCGAGCCGCTGATCAACCGCCTGCTCCTCTTCGACGCGTGGAAGCTGCGCTTCCGCGAGCTGAAGCTGAGGAAAGACCCCGCCTGCCCCGTGTGCGGCGAGAACCCGTCGGTGAAGGAGCTGATCGACTACGAACAGTTCTGCGGACTGACGCCGCCGCCCGCAGTGCAGGCGACGAACGAAACTGAAGGAGGAAGGATGGAAGAGATTACTGCGTCCGAGCTGAAAGAACGCATCGACCGCGGCGACGATTTGCAAATCATCGACGTGCGCGAGCCCAACGAGTACGAGATCGCGCGCATCCCGGGCACGAAGCTCATCCCTTTGGGTCAGGTCACCGAGCGCGCGGGCGAGATCGACGAGGGGCGCGAGACGGTCGTCCACTGCAAGGGCGGCGTCCGCAGCGCCAGGGCCATCGAGGCCCTCACGCGCTCCGGCTTCAAGGGCAAGCTCGTCAACCTCAAGGGCGGCATCACCGCCTGGTCGAACGACGTAGACCCGAGCGTGCCGAAGTATTAAGAGCAGTAGGCAGTAGGCAGTTGAAGGCAAGAAGCCTTTTGAGAAACTGGCCTTAATGAATCGGAGGCAGCGAGTCGCAACCTCGCTGCCTCCGATTCATCCGGGCGGCTTACAGTAGACGATCCGAACTGCCTACTGCCGTCTGCCTACTGCCTACTGATTCCCGCCCGCGGCGCCGCGGCCCTGCTGGCTGCCGAGGTGCGTGGTGAGCAGTTGCTTGGCGCGGTCGGCGCGGCGCTCGTACTCCTCCTTGGCCTCGCGGAAGAACTGCGTCAGCTCCTGGTTCTTCTCCTGCTCCGCGTCGGCGATGTAGAGCGCCGTCGTCTCCGCGCCCTGGAGCGCGTGGTAGATGACGCTCACGAGGTCGTACGTGATGTCCCGAGTCCCGGTGTCGCCCTGGCTGTTGTCACTTCTTTGTGCAGACATACTTCACCCCTTAAAATTAGAATTAGCAACCGGGGGACTGTTCGGGGAACTTGTCGCCGCCGATTGTAGGAACGGCGGCGGGCGAGGTCAAGGAGGCGACCGCGTTGAGAATCGAAGGGATCAGGCCGGAAGAGGCCGACGACTACGCGCGCCGGGTATTCGAGGCGCAGGCGAAGAAGTGGGGGGCGCCCCTCGTCAATCATCTCGTCCACGCGCGGCGGCCGACCATCTTCCGCGGCGTGCGCGCGATGTGGGCGGGGCTGGACGGCTCGGGTCTCCTCGACCCGCGGCTCGTCTCACTCCTCAACCGGCGCGTGGCCTGGCACAACGGCTGCGAGTTTTGACAGGACATCAACGCTGCGGTCGGCAGCGAGCTGGGTGTCCCGGACGAGAAGATTGACGCGCTCCACGACTACGAGACGAGCCCGCTCTACGCGGAGGCCGAGCGCGTCGCGCTTCGATACGCGGACGCGATGACCGTGACGGGCCGGGACGTTTCGGACGAGCTGTTCGCGCGGCTGCGCGAGTTATACACGGACGACGAGATAGTCGAGCTGACCGAGACCGTCGCGTGGGAGAATGCTTCGAGCAAGTTTAACCGCGCGCTGCGCATCCCCTCGCAGGGACTTTGGAAGAGGAAAGGCGGCTGAAAGGATGGACGACGTGATAGAAGCGGCGGAGGGCGGCGCGACGAAGCCGGCCGGCGAGGACTTCTCCCCCACCGCGCGGACGACTCTCAGGCGTCTGCCGAAGCGCGGCTCGTTCGAGCGCGAGACCGTCAACGCGATTCTCGACGAGGGCTTCGTCTGCCACGTCGGGTTCGTCATGGACGGACAGCCCTTCGTCATCCCGACCGCGTACGGGCGCAAGGACGACGTGCTCTACATCCACGGCGCGCGCGCGAGCCGGATGCAGAAGGCGCTCGCGGCCGGGGCCGACGTGTGCGTCACGGTGACGCTCGTGGACGGGCTGGTGCTCGCGCGCTCCGCCTTCCATCATTCGATCAACTACCGCTCGGTCGTCGTCTTCGGCCGCGCGCGCGCGGTCGAGTCGGAGGATGAGAAGACGGCAGCGCTCGAAGCCTTCACCGAGCACGTCATGCCCGGCCGCTGGGCCGACGTGCGCTGGCCCACCGCGCAGGAACTGGCCGCGACGACCGTCCTCGCCATCCAGCTCTCCGAAGCCTCGGCGAAGGTTCGGACGGGGCCGCCCATCGACGACGAAGAAGATTACGAACTCGCGGTCTGGGCCGGCGTCCTGCCGCTCGGCGTCGAATCCGGAGAGCCCGAGGCAGACCCGCGGCTGCCCGCAGAGACGCCGCTGCCTGCGTACATCGAACAGTTCGACCTCACAGAGAGACATTAAGCCTGACGCGACTCTTCCAAGTTGAACTGAAGGGTGAAGCGAATGAAGATGATGAAAGTCGCCGTGTTGTCCGTCGCGGTCTGCCTGGCCGCGTGTGCGTTAGTCGTGGTCGGCTCTTCCGCGCAGTCGAAGCGCGCGCCGACGGAGCTGCCGCCGCTCCCCGTCAGGGAGAAGGGCTTCCCCGCCGCGCTCGCGCCCGTGGTCGGGGCCGAGCACGCCTTCGCGCAGCACTCCATCGACCACGGGATGAAGCCCGCCTTTCTCGCCTACGCCGCGCCCGACGGCGTCGTCGTCAACCGGCGCGGGCCGGTCAACGCCATCGAGACGTGGAGGCAGAGGGAGCCCGCGCCGACGGGCCTGCTGACCTGGTGGCCGACCTACGCCGACGTGTCGCGCGCGGGCGACCTGGGCTGGACGACCGGCCCGTTCGAGTTCCGCGAGAAGCCGACGCAGGAGAAGCCCGACGGCACCGGCCATTACTTCACCGTCTGGCGCAGGCAGCCGGACGGCTCCTGGAAGTGGGTGCTCGACCTCGGCATCCAGCACCCCGCGCCCGAGACGACCGAGACCGTCCTGACCTACCCGGCCTCTCTTAAGAAGAACGTCCGCGCCGCGGCGGCGCCGTCGGTCGATGCGGAGGCCGCGCGGCAGACGCTCCTGGAGGCCGAGCGCACGCTCTCCGACGCCTCCGCGTCCGGCGGGTTCAGGACGGCGCTGCTCGCGCGCGCCGACGAGTCCTTGAGGCTCTACCGGCAGGGCACCTTCCCCCTCGTCGGCAAAGAGTCGGTCGCCGGAGCGGTCAAAGTCCTGAGCGAGTACATCGCCTGGAAGCCTTTGAAGGCGGACGTGGCCGCCTCGGGCGACATGGGCTACGCCTACGGCACCTACGAGCTGCGGACGAACCAGTCGGACGAGAAGCCGGCCGAGCGGGGCAACTACGCGCGCGTCTGGAAGCGCGAAGGCAACGGCCCCTGGCGCGTCGTCTTCAACGTCGCCAATCCCGCGCAGTGACGCCCGCAACATACGAAAGAGGAGGCGCAGACAGAACGGTCTGCGCCTCCTCTTTCATCTTCAATACCGGGGGCGGGACTCGAACCCGCACGGCCTTACGGCCAACGGATTTTCTTACCACCACGGCTTTCGCCGCCCGCCACAGAACGACGGTTCGTGGTCTGGACTATACCTTCACCTTTTATCACGCTCGGGGCGTAACAGTCAGGCGGGGGCCGTCTAGTCTCTACACTTTCCCGGGGCGTTGCCGCCGGGCTTAGCTCGGTGTTGCCAGGTTAGAGGGTTCACCGAATTTGACCCCATTCACGTTGGAGATTTCGCTCCAGGTGCTCAAACATCTAAGTCCGTTGCGTCTACCGATTTCGCCACCCCGGCGCTCGGGGGTTGAAGATAGCACGGGGCGCGGCGGGGTTCAAAATTCGGGGCTTGGGGCGGGGCCGGGTCGTGTTAAAATGGGCGCACAGCAGAACCTCGTAAGGGCGGGCCGAAGCGGGCGGCGGCACATGACTGAAGAGAAAGAGATTTTCCACCGGCACATCCAGCGCGCGGGACTGAAGCGGACGGCGCAGCGCGACACCATCCTCGACGTCTTCCTCCGCACCGAGAAGCACCTGTCGAGCGAAGACCTCTACCACCTCGTCAAGGAGGAAGACCCCAACGTCGGCCACACGACCGTCTACCGCACTCTGAAGCTCCTGGTCGAGGCCGGCCTCGCGCGCGAGGTGCGCTTCGGCGACGGCCGCACGCGCTACGAGCACAACTACAACCACCCGCACCACGACCACATGATCTGCACCGAGTGCGGCAAGACCATCGAGTTCTTCTCGGCCGAACTCGAAGCCATCCAGGACGCCATCGTCGCCAAGCACAAGTTCCGCCCGACCCAGCATTCCTTGCGCATCTTCGGCGTCTGCGCCCAGTGCCAGCGCAAGGCCGGCGCCCCCACCGACGAGTCGGCCGCCGAACCCCGCATCCGCTTCGCCTCGGCGCCGAATACGCAGTAGGCAGTAGGCAGATGGCAGTAGGCAGTTGAAGGCAAGAAGATTTTAAAGGTATAGGGCTTAACGAAGCGGAGGCGGCGAGATTTGCAACTCGCCGCCTCCGCTTCTTTCAATCCGGCCTTTTTGTATTAACTGCCTGCTGCCATCTGCCTACTGCCTACTTCCTTTTGCCTTTCCCCCCCGCCTGATGTACTTTGCACCTGTCTCCCTGATGACAAATCGAGTGCGAGGTTTTGTATGACCGTCAACGTCGAGTGGAAGACCGCGGAGGGCGGGCACACGGGGCTGGTCGCGGACGGGACGTGCCTGCTGGACGCGGCGCGGCGCCACGGCATCGCGCTCCCCACGGAGTGCGGCGGGCGCGGCGAGTGCGACACGTGCGCGGTCGCCGTCGAGGCGGGCGCGGCGCTCCTGTCGGCGCCGACCGAGGCCGAGCGCGTGCGCCTCGGGGCCGAGAGGCTGGCCGCGGGCGAGCGGCTCGCGTGCCAGGCGAAGGCCGAGCGCGCGGGCGACCTCGTGCTGCGCCCCGTCCCGCAGGCCGCGCGCGAAGAGACGACCGAAGAGACCGCGCGCGACTTCAAAGAGGAGTTCAAGCGGCTGCCGCTGCGCAAGAAGCTGGCGACGCTCGCCGGGCTCGAAGCCGAGATGGCCTACGAGACCCTGGTGCGCGCCGTTGACCTGCCCTTCGAGCTCATGGGCAAGGGGCTCGACCTGATCGCCGGCCGCGGCCGCAGGCTCTCGCAGGCCGACCGCACGCGCGCCAAGCCCGCGGCCGAGCCGACCCGGCCGCCGACCCCGGGCAGCGACCCCGGCCACGAAGGCCCGGCCATCTGAGGCAACGCGCGCCTGAAGAACTGCAAAGCCACACACCAACCAGCATGAGAGCCAAGCTCCTCGCCCTCGCCGCCGGACTCCTCCTCGCCACGGCCTGCGTGTGGTCGGCGCCGAACGCCCGCGCGCAGGCGCACGGCGCGGCCGCGACCTTCAGCGGCCAGCGCGCCTACGAAGACGTGAAGAAACTCGTCGAGTTCGGCCCGCGGCCCTCTGGCTCGAAGGAGCTTGAGCGGGCGCGCAAGTACATCGTCGAGCAGACCGGGGGGACGCTCGAAGAGTGGGTGGCGGACACGCCCGCGGGCAAGGTGAAGATGGCGAACGTCGTCTTGGAGTTGAAGGGCCAGACCGACGACACCATCGTCATCGGCGGCCACTACGACACGAAGCGCTACAAGGAGTTCGCCTTCGTCGGCGCCAACGACGGCGGGTCGTCGGCCGGCGCGCTCGTCGAGATCGCGCGCGCCCTCCGGGCCTCGAACGCGCCGCACCGCTTCACCTACCGCCTCGTCTTCTTCGACGGCGAGGAGGCCGTCTGCCGCGAGTGGGACGAGTGCGGCAAGCCCGGCGCGCCCGATAACACCTACGGCAGCCGCTACGAGGTCGGCCGCCTGAAGGAGCGCGACCGCCTGAAGCGCGTGCGCGCCTTCATCCTGCTCGACATGATGGGCTACGACAAGCTTGAGCTGGGGCGCGACGACATGAGCACGCCCTGGCTCGTGGACGTTTTGTGGAGGACGGCGCGCGAGCTGGGCTACTCGAAGCAGTTCGTCGAGCGCGTGGAGGGGGTCGGCGGCGACGACCACGTGCCCTTCCTGCAAGCGGGCGTGCCTTCGGTCGATCTCATACAGCTCTCGACCTACCCGCACTGGCACACGCCCGAAGACACGCTCGACAAAATCTCCCCCCGCAGCCTCAAGGCCGTCGGCGACGTGGTGCTCGCCAGCCTGCCGCGCGTCGAGGAGAAGATTCTCGGGGAGAGGGCGAAGGGGAAGGAGGAGACTTCGAAGCAGTGAATGCCGTCTTAACTTTTCACCCCGCGCCTTTCGCCCCTCCCCCCGTTTCGTTGGAGGTCTCCCATGTTGCAAGCTCCTGACATACTCGTCCCCGTGGACTTCTCGCAGACTTCGATCAACGCCGTGCGCGTGGCGCTGCGGATAGCGGAGCCGGGCGGCGACCTGACGCTCTTGCACGTCATCGACAAGGACTTCGTCGAGGACGCCGTCGCGGCCGGGATGGGCTCGACCGAGGAGATCACGGCGCGCATGCGCGCGCAGGCCGAGTCAAACTTCGACGCCGCGCTCGAAGGCGTCCAGACCGGCGACGTGGACATCGAGCGCATGATCGTCGTCGGCAGCCCCTTCGTCGAGATACTCAAGATCGCGCGCGACCTCGACCTGCCGATGATCGTGATGGGCGTGCGCGGCCGCTCGGCCGGCGCCGAAGAACTCCTCTTCGGCTCGACGGCCGAAAAGGTTCTGCGCGGCGCGCGCGTGCCCGTGCTCTGCGTGCCTTTCTGAAAAGCAGTAAGCAGTAGGCAGATGGCAGTAGGCAGTTAAGAACTTCTTGCCTTAACTGCCTACCGCCATCTGCCTACTGCCTACTATAAAAAGACGATGACAAACGCGGTGAAGAGAGTCGCGGTCGTGCCGGGCGACGGCATCGGGCCGGAGGTGATTGAGGAGGCCGTCGGCGCGCTCGAACGTCTGCGCGGGACGCACGGCGTCGAGTTGGAGCTGAAGCACTTCGACTGGGGTGCGGAGAAGTTTTTAAAAGAGGGCGTGACGCTGCCCGAGGGCGCGCTCGAAATGCTCTCGGAGGAGTTCGACGCGATACTCTCGGGCGCCTTCGGCGACCCGCGCGTGCCTTCGAACCAGCACGCCGAAGACATCCTGCTCGGGATGCGCCGCGGCCTCGACCTCTACATCAACCTGCGCCCCGTGCGCCTCCTCCACGAAAGGCTCACGCCGTTGAAAAATCGCGCGGTCGAAGACGTTGACTTCGTCGTCTTCCGCGAGAACACCGAGGGCGCTTACACGGGCATGGGCGGCCTTCTCAAGAAGGGAACGCCCGACGAGATAGCGACTCAGGAAGAGATCAACACGCGCAAGGGCGTCGAGCGCATCGTCGTCGCCGCCTTCGAGTACGCCCGGAGCCGCGGCCGCAGGCGCGTGACGATGTGCGACAAGTCGAACGTGCAGCGCTTCGGCGGCGACCTCTGGCAGCGCGTCTTCAAAGAAGTGTCGTCGCGCTACGAAGGCATCGAGGCGAACCACCAGTACGTGGACGCGGCGGCGATGTTCATGGTCTTGAACCCCGCGCAGTACGAGGTGGTCGTCACCAACAACCTCTTCGGCGACATCCTGACCGACCTCGGCGCGGCGCTCCAGGGGGGGCTGGGCTTAGCCGCCTCGGGCAACATCCACCCCGGCCGCGTCTCGCTCTTCGAGCCCGTCCACGGCAGCGCGCCGCCGCTCGCGGGCAAGAGCCAGGCCAACCCGGCAGGGGCTATCCTCAGCACGGCCCTGATGCTAGAATACCTCGGACACGAGGAAGCGGCGGCGGCGGTCGAACGCGCGGTGCGCGAATGCATCGCCGCGGGCGAGACCACCCGCGACCTCGGCGGCCCGCTCTCGACCCGCGAGGCCGGCGAGAAGATCAAGGCGAGAATTAAATGATGGATGATGAGTGCTGAATGATGAATTGAAGATCGCAGTTAATTCATCATTCAGCACTCATCATCCATCACTTCAAGATTATGTCGAAGGGGCAGGAGACGGCGCAGAGGCTGATCGCGGTGCTCGTCATCATGGCGATGCTGGCCGTGATGGGCATCCCCGTGACCGTCATCCTCTTCTTCGCGACGGTCGTCTACTTCGTCTGGCGCGCCGTCCAGCGCTCCGAGCAGCAGGACGTGAAGAACATCTTCGACTTCTACGTCGCCGCCAACGAAATCCTCCGCGACGAGGAGAAGCGCTGGTACGGCTTCGAAGTCCACCGCGTCATCGCCGAGGGCGAGCGCGTCCTGCACATGATGGCCGACCCGCCCCCGCTCGTCTACTTCACCCTCGGCGCGCTCTACCACCGCGCCGGCGAGCACGAGGCCGCGGCCGAGCACCTCGCCTACGTCCTCGAAGACGAGGGCGGCGACGAGGCCGCGCGCACGCAGCCCTCTTCGGAGCTGCGCCGCTACGTGGACGTGCTCCGCCGCATCGAGCGCGAGCCGAACGAGGCGCCGCAGACGACCGCCGCCATGCGCGGGCTGGAGCGCGCCCGCCGCGCCCGGGCCGCCGCCATGCTCGAAGAGAGCCGCGCGCGCCTCGCCTCCGCGCAGCCGCAGCAGGCCGCCATCCCGGCCGCCGCGATGCACAGGCAGGAGGAGGGCGGGCTCCACACGCTGGCGGGCAAGCGCCCGCTCGGGCCGCCCACGCCGACGCCGGTCGTGCCGCAGCCCATCGCCGAGGTCTTGCGCGACCTCTACGACGAAGAGAAGAAGACGGCTTGAGCGACGAACCGGACTTCGCGGAGCGCGGCGGCCAAAGGGTAAGGCCGCCGCGCTTCGGCGTTTATAAAGAGTTGGATTTGGTACGGCGGCGTCCCCCGCGCCCCCGAGTTGTTAATGCCGCGTTAATGCCGTCCGCCCCCGTTTCTGCTATAACGAATTTCAGCCTTACGATTTGAGCCCCTCGCCGGTTAAGCGCCCCAGCACGTTTCCGATGGAGACAGGGAAGAGGGTCGGGAGCTACGTCATCGAGGAGCCCGTCGGCCGCGGCGGGATGGGTGTCGTCTACCGCGCGCGGCACGAGAAGCTGCCGCGCGTCGTCGCCGTCAAGTCGATCAACCCGCGCGGCACGCACGACCTCCGCCGCCTCCGCCACCGCTTCGAGCGCGAGGCTTACGTCCAGGCGCAGCTCGACCACCCGGGCGTCGTCAAAATCTACGACTACATCGTCTCCGAACAGACCTACTACATCGTCATGGAGTACGTCGATGGGCGCTCGCTCGCGCAGTGCATCGCCGAGCACCCGGGCGGCCTCGGCACGGAGCGCGCGCTCGACCTCTTCGAGCAGATACTCGAAGCCGTCTCCTACGCGCACACCTTCGTCTACCGCGACGAGTCGGGGGCGACGCACCAGGGCATCGTCCACCGCGACCTCAAGCCCCCGAATATCATGGTGACCGACGGCGACCGCATCAAGGTCACCGACTTCGGCATCGTCAAACTCGTCGGGGCTTCGGCGACCGACACCTCGAAGATCGCCTACGGCTCGCCGCGCTACGTCTCGCCCGAGCAGGCCGCGGGCGAGCACCTCGACCAGCGCTCCGACATCTACTCCTTAGGCGTCATCCTCTTCGAGATGCTCACCGGCGAGCCGCCCTTCGGCGGCCGCGTCGGCGCGAAGGACGGCTGGCCGCGCACGGAGATTCTGCGCGCGCACCGCGAGATGCCGCCGCCCGCGCCGACCGCGCTCAACCCGGAAATCCCCGCGGCCGTCGAGAAGGTCGTGCTCCGCGCTCTGGAGAAGAAGCCCGAGCGGCGCTTCAACACGGCCGCCGACTTCCTGCGCGCCGTGCGCAGGGCGCGCGGCCGCGACACGTCTCAGCTCGCGCAGGAGGGCGTCGGCGTTTCGCGTCCGGCGGCCGCGAAGGGGACGGGCGTGCTCGGCGAGGCGACGGACGAGCTTTCGGGCGACCCGTACCACACGCAGCCGATCTCGGCCGACACCTCGGGCGAGACGAAGGTCTGCCGCGTGTGCGGCGCGACCGTCGATGAAGGCGCTGCGGTCTGCAACGTGTGTGGGCACGACCTGACCGCTTCGCCCGCGACGGCCGAGCTGGCGCGGCAGGAGGCGACGGCGCGCCACCGCGGCGGCCAGGGCCTGAAGCTCGCCGGCGTCTCGGTCGCGCTGCTCCTGCTGCTCGCCGCGCTCGTCTACCTCGTCTCAAGCTTCGACCTCTCCGGCCAGAAGGAGCAGACGACCTCGCAGACCCCGACGCCGCAGCCGACGCCCTCGCCTACGAATGCGCCGCAGGCGCCGCCCGCCGGTGTCGCCACGCTCGCCGCGTCGGCGAAGGTCGATTCGTCGTACGACGGCTACAACGCGCGGCCTTTGACGGACGGCGTGACCGACGTGCGCGAGATCGCCGCCCAGCGCTACAACCAGGGCAACTGGGTCTCGGCCGAGAGCCCCGAGCCGCACTGGATCGAGCTTGAGTTCAAGAAGCCCGAGCGCGTGACGGCGGTCTACGTCTACTGGGGCTTCGACAAAGACCGCTACATGCCCTCGCGCACCGTCGAGCTACAGGTGGCCGACGGCGACGGCTGGCGCACCGTCTCGACGCTTGAGCCGGGCGGCAACTTCGACCGCGCGGCCTTCGAGTTCGCCCCCTTCGTCGCCGAGCGCGTGCGCCTCTTCCAGCCCGCGCAGGCCGGCCCGCAGAACCGCCCCTTCGTCATGTGGGTGCGCGAGGTGCAGGCGTTCGGCGCGCCCGACTGACGCGCCCGTGGAAACACCCGCGCCCGCCGCTTCGTACACAGTCCCGAAGGCAATTCCGAGCTAACCCGAAACAGAGTCCTTCGGTTATCATTCGCCCGACATGCTCACAGCAGAGATCATCGCCGTCGGCTCCGAGCTGCTGACGCCGTTCCGCACGGACACCAACAGCCTCTGGCTGACCGACAAGCTCAACACCGTCGGCGTCGAGGTCAGGCTCAAGACCATCGTCGGCGACGACGACGCGCGGCTCGAAGAGACCGTCCGCGACGCCGTCAAGCGTTCGGGGGTCGTCGTCCTGACCGGCGGCCTCGGCCCGACCGAGGACGACATCACGCGCAAGATTGCCGCGCGCGCCCTCGGCCGCCGCCTGCTGCTCGACGAAAAGGTTTTGGACGACATCAAGGCGAAGTTCCTCCGCTGGGGGCGCAAGATGCCGGAGATTAACGCGCGGCAGGCGATGGTCATGGAGGGCGCGGAGGTGCTGCCGAACCCGAACGGCTCGGCGCCGGGCATGTACCTTGAGCACGACGGCCGCGTCGTCGTCCTCCTGCCCGGCCCGCCGCGCGAGATGAAGCCGATGTTCGAGGGGCTCGTGCTGCCGAAGCTCGCCGAGCGGTCGGGCGGCGTGAAGGTCGTCCGCCGCGTGCTGCGCGTCGCGGGCCTGGGCGAGTCGGCCGTGGACGAGCGCATCGCGCCGGTCTACACGCAGTACAAGAACCCGCAGACGACCATCCTCTTCAACAGCACCGAGATCGAAATTCACCTGACGGCGCAGGGGAAGACCGCGGCCGAGGCCGAGCTGCTGCTCGACGGGCTGGCCGGGCAGATCGAGGAGCGTCTGGGCGACGCCATCTTCGCCTTCCGCGGCGAGACGATGGAGGAGGTCGTCGGCCTGCGGCTCGCCGTCGCCGGCTTCACGCTCGCCACGGCCGAGAGCTGCACGGGCGGGCTCGTCGCGCACCGCCTGACGGAGGTGCCCGGCTCCTCGACCTACTTCATGGAGGGCGTCGTTACCTACTCGAACGAGGCGAAGACGCGCCTACTGGGCGTACCCGCGGAGCTGATTGAACGGCACGGCGCGGTCTCGGCGGAGGTGGCCGAGGCGATGGCCGTCGGCGTGAAGCAGCGCGCCGAGACGGACTTCGGCCTCTCGGTCACGGGCATCGCGGGGCCGGGCGGGGGGACTGAGGAGAAGCCGGTCGGGCTGGTCTACGTCGCGCTCGCCGACGACGCGCACACCGAGCACAAGCGCCTGATGCTGCCCGGCGACCGCTACCTCATCCGCACGCGCGCCTCGCAGTTCGCGCTCGACCTCTTGCGCCGGCGCTTAATCTGAAACGGGAGGACTTCGATGTTCTGTCCACAGTGCGGGAATAAACAGGGCGAGGAGCTGAAGTTTTGCAAGCTGTGCGGGGCGAATCTGTTCGCCGTGCGGCAGGTGGTGGGGACGCGCGAGGCGGACGAGAAGTTCGACTGGAGCAAGACCTGGGTCGCCGAGATGTTCATGTCCGAGGCCGAGCGCAGGCGGCGGACGGCGGAGCTTGAGCGGCGGAGCGGCGTGACCCCCGAGATTAAGCGCTACAACGAGATCAAGGCCGGCGTCATCACGTCGTTCGTCGGCGTCGGCGTGATGATCTTTCTGTGGATCATCGGCGCGGCCCTCGCCAACGGCGGCAACAACCCGCCCGGCGACGTGCTGCTCCTCCGCAGCCTCTGGGTCGCCGGCGTCATCCCTTTCATGGTCGGCCTCGCGCTCGTCTTCAACGGCCTCATCGTCAGCAGGAAGACCGTCGAGCTGCAAAAGCGCGCGCTCGGCGCCGCGCCTGAAGGGCTGCCGAAGGGCTCGGAGCAGCCCTCGCTTAAATCCGCCGACACCTCCGAGTTCATCCCCACCGGCTTCAGCGTCACCGAAGGCACGACGAAGCACCTGACAGTTAAGGATGAACTGAAAGAGAGTAGGCAGTAGTCAGTAGAAAAACAGGCGGCGCGTTTTGACCTTTAGGCCGGGCGCGCCGCCTTTGTCTTTCTACTGACTACTGCCTACTCTCTTACTTCATACTTCCGAGAATCAACTGCGCGGCCTGTTCGACGGCGGGCGTGACGATGTCTTCGCCGGCCGATTTGGCCTTCGCCTTGAACTGGCTCGAAGCGGCGGGCGTGGCCGCGCCGGGCGCCTGGAGCCTCACGTCGAGCGTCAGCTCGTCCTTCGCTTTGACGTTGGCCGTGGCCGAGCCGCCGGACGCCCCGCCCATGCCGCCGAGCCCCGTCGCGGCCGCGCCGACCTTGCCGAGCATCCCGCCGAAGCCGCCGCCCCCGCCCTTCTTGTGCGAGACGTTGGCGTAGACGATGTAGTCGCACTGCTTCCGCTTCGCTTCGGCCTCAGCCTCGGCGTACGAGTCAATCGGCACGACCTCGACCGTCGCGCTCGTCAGGCGCGTGGAGAGCGCGCCGCGCACCGCCGCCGCGAGCTGCGCCGCGTTCAGGTTGTCGCCCACCGCGCCGGTCTGCACGCCCGCGAGTCCGATTCGCACGACGCCCGGCCTCTTCGCGCCGACCTCGGCCGCGGACATCTGGGCCTGGCCGGGGCTTGAAGGCTGCGCGGGGTTGTCGTCGTCGTTGCCGTGCGAGTTCATCCCCCCCATCGCGGCCATCATCGAGGCGGCGGAGAAGTCTTTGACCTCGCGGTAGTCGGCCGGCGGCTCGAAGAGCGAGGCGTCGAGCGTGGCCTGCGAAAGCTCGACGACCTCGTTGACCGTCGAGAATTTCTCGCCGCCGCCCTGGTCGTACATCGTCGTCTTCTCCCACACGGGGAAGCCGCGCCGGGCGGTGCCGACCACCTTCGACTCGTGGCGGTCGCGGCAGCCGCCGCCCGCCGGCTGCGCGTTGTAATAACGCGCGAAGCGCTCCGTGTCGCATTCGAGTTGGAAGGCCGCGTCGATGTACCAGCCGTCGGTCTCCATCTTCGAGTCCGAGGGGTTGCAGGCGTCGGGCGAGGATTTCGTCTCGATGGTCGTGATGAGGTGGCGCGCGGTGTAGCCGAACATCTGCTTGCGCTCGCCGGTGTCTCGGGTCGTGACGGTCGAGGTGACGAGGCCGCCCTGCGTCCGCTCGGTCGTCGTCTTCGGCCGCGCCGCGGGGGCCGGGGCGTTGACGGGTTCGGTGCCGGTGTCGTAGGGGTTGACGGTGTAAGACTTCATCGCCGGCATGAGCTGGAGGTCGCGGCGCAGGTCGCACTGCTGGATGGTGACGGACTGGCCGCCCATCTGCTCGGTGCGCTGGCGCTTGCCCTTGATGTAGACGGCGTTGTCGAACGTGTGCCCCTGCACGGTCTGGCGCGACTTGATCTTCACGTCGGCGCGCGCCTCCGCGCCGAAGGCCGCGGCGCAGAGCAGGATGAGCGCGACGCGGCCGGCACGTAGTAAGTTGGTCATGAATGAATTCTCCCTCTGTGAATCGTGAAGTGGACGCGGCCGGGGCACACGGAGCCCCGACCATCTAACGCGCGAACGTTCGAGGACAAGGATCAGCTTAACCCGGAGGGCTGACCGTAAGGCAGGGCGAAAGCTTAACTCAAAAGGCCGCGGGATGAAAGAGGGCGTCTCTTTCATCCCGCGGCCTTTCAATGTCAGACGTGCGCCCTCCCTCGCGGTCGGGCTTTCGCCTCACGGGCGGAGGACGGGCGGGGCCGGGGGCGTCGGGAGCTTGGGCGGGATGCGGTTCAACTCCTCCAGAAGGTACTTGACCGCGGCTTCGAGCGTCGGGTCTTCGCCGCGCGCGAGGGCTTCGGGGCGGTCAACGACCTCGACGTCGGGGTCAACGCCCTTGCCCTCGACCTCCCACTTGCCGGAGACGTCGAGGAAGCGGAAGGAGGGCGTCGAGAGACTGCTGCCGTCTTCGAGGTTGGGGGTGCCGGTGAGCCCGATGAGGCCGCCCCAGGTCGTCGTGCCGAAGATGCGGCCGAGGTTGCGCTCGCGGAAGAAGTAGGGCAGGGCGTCGCCGCCCGAGCCGGCGTAGCCGTTGATGAGCATCGCCTTCGGCCCGATGTGCGCGAAGGCGGGCGAGGCGGTCAGCTCGATGCCGCGCCGCACCCAGTAGTTGAGCGGGCGCCGTTCGAGCAGCTCGATCATGCGGTCGGGGATGAAGCCGCCGCCGTTGTAGCGGTCGTCGATGACGAGCGCGTCCTTGTTGGCCTGCGGGTAGAAGCCTTTGAACAGCTCGCGGTTCCCCTCGACGGCCGTGTTCGGCACGTGGATGTAGCCGATGCGCCCGCCCGAAAGTCTTTCGACGAGCGCGCGGCGCGACTGCACCCAGTCGAGGTAGCGCAGGTTCGACTCGCTCTTGACGGGTCGCACGCGCTCGTCGTGCGAGCCCGCGGAGTCGGCCCTGTCGTTCAAAGTCAGCGTGACGACGCGCGACGCTTTGCCTTCCAACATCTCGTAGAAGTTCTTCTCGCCGCGCGTGGTGCGGCCGTCAACGGCGAGGATGAGGTCGCCGACTTTGGCCTTCACGCCCGGCTCGGTCAGGGGCGAGCGGAAGGACTCCTGCCAGTTCTCGCCGGGGAAGATTTTGGCGATGCGGTAGTAGCCCGAGGCGTCGGGCACGATCTCCGCCCCGAGCAGTCCGCCGTCAACGCGCGTGACCTTCGGCGGGTCGTCGCCGCGCTCGGCGTAGATGTGGCCGGCCATCAGCTCGCTCCCCATCTCCGTGAGCAGGTAGGTGAAGTCCTCGCGGTTGGCGACGTAAGGAATCAGCGCGCCGTACTTGTCGCGGATCGCCTTCCAGTCCATGCCGTGCATGTTGGGGTCGTAGAACCAGTCGCGCATCGTGCGCCAGGCGTCGTTGTACATCTCGGCCCACTCGGCCTTCGGGTCGAGCTTCATCGTCAGGCCGTCGAGCTTGAGCAGGCCGGCGTCGGGCTTCTGGCCGGGCGCGACGGGCGCGATGCCGTAAGCGTCGCGCGTCTGGAAGACGACGTGCTTGAGGCCCGCGGCGAGGTCGTACTCCTGTATGCCCTCGATGATGGGCTGCTCGGCCTTGGCGTCGATGTTGTAGAGCATGAGCCGGCCGGGGCCGGAGAGGTAGAGCACGCCCTCGTTCGTCGCCGAGAGGTGCCGGTAGTTGCTGTTCGGGCCGGGGATGGCGCGGACGCGATTTTCGAAACCTTCAAAATCAATCTTGACGTTGACGGCCCCGCCCGCGTTCTGTGCGGCGGGCGTCGGGCTCGGCTGCGCGGCGGCCGCGTCCGGCTGCGGCGAAGGCGTTGCCGCCGGCTGCGTCATCTGTCCGCCCTGCCCCTGCGGCTTCCCGCCCTGCGCGGGCGGCGCCTGCGCGGGGTTGGGCGGCTGCGTGAGCGGCGTCTCCTTCGTCTTGGCGCGCTCCTCGTCGCTGCCGGGGAGGAAGAGCGCCGGGCCGTCCGCGGCGAGCAGTCCGACGTAGACGCGCGTCGGGTTGGTGTAGAGGTAGTTGAACTCGAACGCGGAGAAGGTCAGGTTGAAGTCGCGGTTCGAGAGGAAGTAGAGGTAGCGGCCTTTCGGGTCGAAGACCGGCTCGGTGTCGCTGTACATGCCCCCGCTCAGGCGTTGTGTTTTGTTCGACGCGAGCGAGTAGACCCAAATCTCCGAGAACTGGTTCGCGCCGAGCTTGGTGTAGGCGATCCAACGACTGTCGGGCGCCCAGTTGTAGCCCGTGATGTCGTTGCGCGTGCTGTGGTCAACGTCGGTGGTCTTGCCCGTGGCGACATCGACGATGCGGAGCCGCTGCTTCTTGTCGCCGTAGGCGAGCATCCGGCTGTCGGGCGACCAGACGGCCGGGTAGCGCCACACGTCGCCGTCGGTCGAGACGCGCCGCTCCGCGCCCGTCCCGTCCGACGGGCGGACGTAAAACTCGTACTCGCCCGTGCGGTCGGAGAGGTAAGAGACCCAGCGGCCGTCGGGCGACCAAGCGGGCGCCAGCTCGCGCACGCCCTGCGAGTCGGTGAGGTTGCGCACCTCGCCCTCCTTCGCGGGCGCGGTGTAGATGTCGCCGCGCGCGCCGAAGAGCGCGCGGGCGCCGCTCGGCGAGATGGAGAAGCTCTCGACGAAGTCTTTGACGTTGACGAAGTAGGGGACGGTGTCGGGGAAGTCGCCGTAGACCTTGATGGGGACGCGCTCGGACTTGCCCGACTTCGCGTCGAGGCGGTAGACGTAGCCGCCCTGCTCGTAGACCAGCTCGTCGCCCGAGCCCGAAGGCCACGCCGCGTCGTAGTCGGTGTGGTTCGTCACCTTCCGCGTCTTCTTCGAGCGCGTGTCGTAGGCGAAGACGTTCATCGTCCAGTCGCGGTCGGAGACGAAGTAGATGGTGTCGCCGAGCCAGACGGGCAGCATGTCCTGCTCGCGACCCGTGGTGATCTGCTCGCTGGTGTTGCTCTTCAAATCGTAAATCCAGACGTCGGGCGACTGGCCGCCGCGGTAGCGCTTCCAGCCGCGGAACTCGTTCGAGATGGGCGTGAACGCGACCTTGCTCCCGTCGGGCGAGTAGCTGACGCCGCCGGCCTCCGTGATCGGCAAGGGCTGCTCGGTGCCGCCGTCAAGGGGCACGAGGTAAGGGCGGCCGAGGCGGTCGCTCTGCGCGACGCGGTTGGCGCGGAAGACGACGTTCTTGCCGTCGGGCGTCCAACCCAGCACGCGGTTGTCGTAGCCGCCGCGCGGCGGAAGCGCGGCCACCTCGTTGTAGAAGGTGAGCTGGCGCGGCTCGCCGCCCTCGGTGGGGATGACAAAGACCTGGCGCGTGCCGTTGTACTGGCCCGAGAAGGCGATCCAGCGGCCGTCGGGCGAGAACTTCGGGAACAGCTCCAGCCCCGGGTGCGAGGTGAGCCGGCGCGCCGTGCCGCCCGCGGCCGGCACCGTCCAGATGTCGCCCGCGTAGACGAAGGCGATTGTGTCGCCGTTGATGTCCGGGTAGCGCAGCAGTCGCGCGAGGTCGTCGCCGCGGCGGGGCTGTGCGGCGGCGGGCAAACAGAGCAGCAGTAAGAGGACGAGTAAGAGAGACCTGTGCATTCCTTCTGACTCCTTCGACGGGAGGGGTTTTAGACGCCCGGGAAAACGGGTCGTCTGTTCAAGGCTTCGGCGTGGAAGTTCGAGTTGATTATACCCGAGCGGGGGCGAAAAGGTTTCGGGGTGAATTCACATGGGTGGACAGGATTGACGGGATAGGCAGTTTCAAATCCAAATCCTGTCCATCTTGTCCATCCACGTGAACTCCCTCTCGACTCGCGGCGGGGCGGGCGGCTGCGAAGAGACACGGTCTCTGCTAAAGTGTTGGGCATTCCCTTTAAAGCGTCCGCGGAGGTGAAGCTTGAGAATCCTGTTTACGCTCGCGCTGGCGGGGCTCGCCGCCTCGAACCTGCTGGCGCAGACTTCGACGCGCAGGCCCGCGGCGAACACCCTGCCGCCGGGCTACTGGCCCGAGGAGAAGAGCCGCGCCATCATCGAGAAGACCGGCGAGGTGCGGCTCGCGCCCGACACTTCGCACCTGACCGAGGGCGAGCGCCGCGCGGTCGCCAAGTTAATCGAGGTCGGCCAGATATTCCAGACCGTCTACGAGGAGCAGCGGCACGCGCGCGCCGCCGAGTCTCACGCGGCGCTCGTCGCGCTCGACAAGCGACTCGGCTCGCCCGAGTCAACGCGCGACCTGCTCGAACTCTACAGGCTCTTCCAGGGGCCGATTGCGACGACGCTCGAAAACAAACGCGAGCCCTTCGCGCCCGTCGAGCTGACGGCGCCGGGCGCGGCCATGTACGGCGGCGCCACCAAGGAGGAGGTCGAAGCCTTCCTGGGCGCGCACCCCGACAGGCGCGATTCAATCCTCAACTCACGCACGGCCGTCCGCCGCGCGACCGCGGCCGACCTCCGGCGCGATCTGGCGAGGCTCAGGCAGTACCCCGTGCTCGACACTTTGCACCCCGGGCTGCGCAAAGAGTTGGAGGCGACGCGGCCGGACGCGAAAGGCTTCTACGCCGTGCCGTACTCGGTCGCGTGGGCCGACGAGATGGTGCGCTCGCACGCGCTTTTAAACGAGGCGGCCGACGCCGTCGAGAAGGACGACTGGGAGTTCGCGGGCTACCTGCGCAACCGCGCGCGCGACCTGCTGTCGGACGACTACGAGTCGGGCGACGCGGCGTGGGTGACCGGCCACTTCAAGAATCTCAACGCGCAGATCGGCCCTTACGAGACCTACGACGATTCGCTCTACGGCGTGAAGACCTTCTACTCCTTCAACGTGCTGAGCAACCGGCGCGAGGAGACCGACCGCCTGCGCGCGGCGATGAAGGGCTTGCAGGCGCTTCAGGAAATTCTGCCCTTCAAGTTCGAGCGCCGCGTGCGCGAGGAGATTTCGGTCGGCGCCTACGACGTGGTCGCCGACTTCGCGCAGTCGCGCGGCGGCAACACGGCCACCATCCTCCCGAACGAGGCGTACCTCGCGCGCCGCTACGGCCGCACGATCATGCTGCGCGCCAACATCATGCGCGACCCCGAACTCTTCCAGACCGGCAACGTCACGACCTGGGAGGCGGCCGTTGACCCGCGCCACAAGGCGGAGCTGACCCCGGACGGCAACTTCTACCGCACGCTCTGGCACGAGGTCGGCCACTACCTCGGCGTGGACGTGACGAAGGACGGGCGCGACCTCGACGTCGCGCTCCAGGACGACGCCGACCTGCTCGAAGAGATGAAGGCCGACCTCGTCTCGCTCTACGTCGCCGAGCCTTTGCGCAAACAGGGCTACTACACGGACGCGCAGTTGCGTGCGGTCTACGCCTCCGGCGTCCTGCGCGTGCTCCAGAACGTCAAGCCGCGCCGCGACCAGCCGTACCAGACGATGGAGCTTATGCAGTGGAACTACTTCCTCGAACACGGCCTGCTCTCCTTCGACCGCGAGACGAAGCTGCTGCGCATCGACTACGGCAAGTACCGCGATGTGGTCGGCGGCCTGTTGGAGCGCGTGCTCCGCGTGCAGTACGAGGGCGACAAGGCGGCGGCCGACCGCTTCATCGACGAGTACGCGAAGTGGGACGACAGCTTGCACGGCGCCATCGCCGCCAGCATCCGCCAGCACCAGCGCTACCGCTTCCGCCTCTTCAAATATGCCGCGCTTGGCGAATAGCGTCAGAACCGCCCGCGGCGCGGAAATCGGCAGCCATTGGTGCTTTATTAGGGTATCATTCGCGGAAAGCCGGGAATCCGGGGGGATTTTATGGAAGACTTTTTCGGGGAGCGGGGGCTTGAGCCGGTCGAGCGGCGGGGACTCCCGCGCGTGACGGGGCCGCAGAAGCTGATGGCGGCCGTGGACAACCTGACGCGCCACGAGATGCTGGGCACGGCCGAGGTCGCGGACTTCAGTTGTCTGGGAATCGCGCTCCGGAACCTGCCGGGCGACCCCGTGGCGGCCGCGGGCGACCTGCTCTGGGTCTCGCTCATCGCGGAGGAGGGCATCATCCCGCTCACCGCCAAGCTCGTCCACATCAAGCGCAACGGCCTCTACGGGCTGCGCATCGACACCCCTTCGGCCGCCGGCCAGCACTTCCTGCTCCGCCTCTACGACCGCGTCGCGGCGCAAGCACAGACCGCGCCCCCCATCGACGCCGCCTGACGGCGCAGATTAACTCACCACAGAGACACGTGGGCTTGATTTGAAATTTCAAATTTCAAATCAAGCCCACGTGTCTCTATATGGAATCAACGGGCGATGTTGGCGCTCTCCCTGACCGCGGGGTAGCACTCGCAGGCGGTGGCTTCGAGCGCCGCGCGGTCGGCGATGCGGATGTGGCCGCGCGTATAGTCGATGACGCCGCGGTCGCGGAGCATCGTCGCGGCGCCGGTCACGCCGGCCCGGCGCGTGCCGAGGTGGCGCGAGATGCGCTCGTGCGTCAGCGCCAGGGGCGCGTCGCCCGCGCGGTCGTACATCATGAGGAGCCAGGTGCAGAGCCGCTCCTCGACGCGGTGGTTGCCGTTGCAGACGGCGCGGCGCGAGAGCAGCGCGATGCGGGCGGCCGCGTACTTGAGGAGCACCTGCTGGAAGGCGCCGCCGCGCGCGAACTCCTGCCGCAGCACCTCCACGCGCGCGCGCAGGGCGCTGCCCGAGAGCGCCACCTCGGAGACGTACGAAGGCGGCGGCACGTTGAAGACCGCCGACAGGCCCGTCAGCCCCTCGCGCCCGACCATGTCGGCCTCGGTCATCCCGCCCTCGGACAGGATGTAGAGGTGCGAGACGACGGCCGTCTCAGGGAAGTAGGCGTAGCGCATCTCCTCGTCGAGCTTGTAGAGCACCTCGCCGGCCGCGAGCGAGACCGGTTCGAGGTGCGGGAAGAGGTGCGAGAACTCCTCCGCGGGCAGCGCGCTCAAAAGCCTGTTGGCAAGGAGCAGGTTCAAAGAGTCGCCCTCCGCGCGCCGCCAGTCGGGGCCGGAGGCAGACGAGGGGGCGCGCTGGGCCGCGCCGTCGGCCGCCGCGGCCGGTGCCGGTCGCGCGTCGCGCGGCTGCTTGCGAATGTAGCCGTCAGTCTTTCCGATGTGGTTCTCCATAACTTTCTCCCGGGCCGCGGCCCGCCGTGTGAGGGGATTGTCCAGCTCTTGGGAGAGCGGGAAGAAGGGTCAATTCGCCCTCCTGATGTGCACCAGAATTGACTTGGTCACGTCCGCCTGCGAGCGCTCGCGGATGCGCGCGAACAGCACGCGGACGTAGACGGGGCCGTCCTCGTAGTCGCAGGTGAAGTCCGTGCTGTGCGCCGGCTGCGGCCCCCGGCTGAAGTCGTCGAACAGGCTCCTGAACTCGGCGACGTTTCTGAAGGGCGCGACCTCCGTGTAGAAGTTGAGCCCCGTGTAGTTCGGCGCGACGCCCAGCGGTGCCGCGCCGTCCGCCTCGAAGCGCGTGTAGAGCACCGTGCCCGCCGAGTCCAGCTCGACGAGCCCGAACAGCTTCCGCTTCGAAGCGCCTTCCCGTTTCGCCCCGCCGCCCGTGCCGGTTCTCGTCACCGTCTGTGTCATGCGTCGCTTAAACCTCCTCGCCGTGACGCCCCCCGCGCCCGCGGAGGTGTCGGTTCAAGAGCGTGTCGAGCCGCGCGAAGTCTAAGGGCTTGACGAGATACTCGTCGCAGCCCGCGGCGAGCGCGGCCGCCTGCGCCTGCGGCTCCGCGTGCCCGGAGAGGAAGATGATGGGGACGCCCGAGAGCGCGGGCAGGCCGCGCAGGCGGCGCGTCGCCGCGACGCCGTCGAGCAGCGGGAGCCCGCCGTCCATCAGGATCAGGTCGGGGCGCTCGCGCTCGGCCGCGGCGACGGCCTCTAAGCCGTCGCCGGCCTCGACCACGGCGTAGCCCCGCCGCTCAAGGAGCATGCGCAGCAGGGCGCGCGTGTCCTCGTGATCCTCCGCCACGAGCACCTTCGCCCCGCGCACACGCCAGAGGGCGTGCGCATCCGATGCCAGTAAGGCTGACATGACCTGGCTTACCTTTTTGTTTGCCGGTGTCGGGGATTACGGCTGTCGGATTCAGCGCGGGGGGCACACGCCCCTCGCGAATTCGCCGGGGCCGGCTCTTAAGTGTGGCGGTCGTGAATGCTGCCGCCGCGAACCACCGCGCGAAGTATTTCAGGCGCCCCGCTCCTGGGCAGGCGAACGCGGAACGCCCTTCCTCCTGTGGACGCCGGAGAGTTTCACACGTCGGTACGCCCGCGGCTATTGGGAAGATTGGAAAGGCGGGTAGGGGAAAACCCTTAGAAGCGTCCGGGGCTCAGCCTTTCGGCCGGACGGCGGCCGATGGCTTCCTCTACTCGGCCGTGAGCCGGGGGCGCGGCCCGTGGAGCCGCGTCGAGTCTTTCATGCAGGTGACATTTTTGCTTGGGGAATGAATGTGCTAATAATCTACACGAACGAGACCAGTTGAAAATCCGCCTCCGTACACGGCAGGAGGAGTGAGCTCCCTTTATGTCATCCGCCACGCAAGACCGCCTCGCCGAGAACAGGCTGCTGGCCCTGCTGCCCGCCGCCGAGCTCGACACCCTGCGGCGCCACGCCGAAGTGGTCTCGCTCCGCCACGGCGACCACGTCGTCATCCCCGACCGCCCGATTCACGAAGTCTACTTCCCCCTGACGTGTCTGCTCTCGCTGGTGACGACGATGGAGGACGGCGCGACGGTCGAGTCGGGCACCATCGGCCGCGAGGGCATGTCGGGCATCCCCGTCGTCCTCAATGCCGGGCAGACGACGATGCCGACCTTCACCCAGATACCCGGCGAGGCCGCCCGCGTCCGCACCGAGCACGTCAGGAATTTGTACGAGCAGAGCGCCGGGGCGCGCCGCCTCTTCAACCGCTACGTCCACACGGTCGTCGTCGTCGGCTCGCAGTCGGCGGCCTGCAACGCCCTGCACCGCGTCGAGGCGCGCATGTGCCGCTGGCTGCTGATGTCGAGCGACGGCGTCGCCTCCGACGAGGTGAACCTGACGCACGAGTACCTGGCCGCCATGCTCGGCGTGCGCCGCCCCGGCGTGACCGAGGTCGCGGGCAAGCTCCGCTCGGAGGGGCTCATCGACTACACGCGCGGGAGCATCCGCCTCCTCGACCGCGCCGGGATGGAGCGGCGCGCCTGCGAGTGCTACGGCCGCGTCAAGGGCGAGTACGAGCGCCTCTTCGGCGGCGCCTGAGCCCGGCTCCCGATTACACGAGAGGTCTTCGACCCGAGGGCGATGCAGGACAACCCGGCCCGACCACACACCCCCGCAGAGATCGAGCGCGCGCTGCGCGAGAGCGACGAGCGCTACCGCTCGCTCCTCGAGAACGCCAACGACATCATCTACTCGCACGACCTGCTGGGGAACTACCTCACCATCAACCGCGCGGGCTCCGAGGCGACCGGCTACACGCGCGAGGAGATTCTCGGCGGCCTCAACATCGCGCAGGTCGTCGCCCCCGAGCACCTCGAACTCGCGCGGACGATGACCGGGCAGAAGCTGCGCGACCCTTCGAAACCGACGGTCTACGAGGTTGACATCATCTCGCGCGACGGCCGCCGCCTGACGCTCGAAGTCTCGACGCGCATCGCCTACCGCGACGGCCAGCCCGTCGCCGTCGAAGGCATCGCGCGCGACGTGACCGAGCGCGCGCGCGCCGCGCAGGAGCGCGAGCGGCTGCTGGAAGAGGCCCGCGCCGCGCGCGACGAGGCGCAGGAGGCGCTCGCCCAACGGCGCGACGTGGAAGAGAGGCTGCGCACGCTCGTGGACGCCTCGGCGAGCCTGCTCGGCTCGCCGCAGACGGAGGTCGTGCTCCCGGCCGTGCTCGCGCTCTCGCACCGGCTCGTGGCCGCGGACGCCTACGCCATCTGGCGCTACTTCCAACAGGAGTCGGCCTGGGCCGTCGTGGCTTCGAGCGGGCTGAGCGACGGGTACAACGAGCACATCGAAGTGACCACGGACACGCCGCGGATGCCCGACCACCCGCTCGCCGTCGGGGACGTGTTCGCCGAGCCGATGCTCGAAGGCCGCCGCGAGATTTACCGACGCGAGGGCGTCCGCGCCATGCTGACGCTCCCGCTCAGGGCGCACGGCGAGGTCGTCGGCACGCTCGTCTTCTACTACCGCGAGCCGCGCCGCTTCGCCGAGACCGACGTGGCCGTCGCCACCGCCCTCGCCAACCTCGCCGCCTCCGCCGTCCGCACCGCGGAACTCTACGACGAGCAGCGCCGCCTGCGTGGCGACGCGCAGGCGGCCGAGCGCCGCGCGACCTTCCTCGCCGAGGCGACGACCCTGCTCTCCTCCTCGCTCGACTACGAGAAGACGCTCGAAGCCGTCGCACACGCCGCCGTGCCCTGGGTCGCCGACTGGTGCGGCGTGGACATCCTCGGCGAGGACGGCGCGGCGCGGCGGCTCGCGGTCGCGCACGTTGACCCGGCGAAGGTCGAGTGGGCGCGCGAGCTGAGCGAGCGCTACCCGTATGACCCCGACGCGCCGCAGGGCGTGCCCGCAGTCCTGCGCACGGGGAGGTCGGAGATTTACTCGGAGATACCGGACGAGCTGCTGGTCGCGGCGGCGAAGGACGAAGAGCACCTGCGCATCATGCGCGAGATCGGCTTCAACTCCGCGATGGTCGTCCCGCTCGCCGCGCAGGGCCGCACGTTCGGCGCCATCACCTTCGTGATGTCTGAATCGGGCCGCCGCTACGGCGCCGAAGACCTCGCCTTCGCCGAAGACCTCGCGCGCCGCGCCTCGCTCGCCGTCGAGAACGCGCGCCTCTACCAGCAGGCGCAGGAGGTCAACCGCATCAAGGACGAGTTCCTCGCCACGCTCTCGCATGAATTAAGAACGCCCCTGACGGCGATCCTCGGCTGGGCCTCGATGCTCGCGGCCGGCAACCTCGGCGCGCACGAGGCGACGCGCGCCGTCGCCGCCATCGAGCGCAACGCGCGCGCGCAGCGGCAGATCGTCGAAGACGTGCTCGACGTGTCGCGCATCATCACCGGCAAGTTACGTCTGGAGATGCGCCCCGTCGAGCTGCGTGCGCTCGTGCAGGACGCGGTCGAGAACGTCCGCCCGGCCGCCGAGGCGAAGGGCGTCTACCTGAGCACGCTGCTCGCGTCCGAGGTCGGCGAGGTGACGGGCGACCCCGACCGCCTGCAACAGGTGATGTGGAACCTGCTCTCGAACGCGGTCAAGTTCACGCCCGCCGGCGGGCGCGTCGAGGTCGAGCTGCGCCGCGACGGCCGGCACACCACACTCCGCGTCAACGACACGGGCGAAGGCATCGCGCCGGAGTTCCTGCCGCACGCCTTCGACCGCTTCCGGCAGGCCGACATGGGCACGACGCGCAAGCACGGCGGGCTCGGGCTCGGGCTCGCCATCGTCCGCCATCTGGTCGAGCTGCACGGGGGCGAGGTGACGGCCGAGAGCGCGGGCCGCGGTCTCGGCTCGACCTTCACACTGCGCCTGCCGCTCGGGCCGTCGGCGCGCGGTCAGGAGCTTTAGCCCGCGCGGGCTGTCGGTTGAAGGCGACGCCGATGATTGTCCTTCCCGAATCCGACGAGGAGCTGCTGCGCGAGTGCGAGGTCGAGACCTTCCGCTCGGGCGGCCCCGGCGGCCAGCACGTCAACAAGGTCGAGACCGGCGTCAGACTTAAACACCTGCCCTCGGGCGTCGTCGTCAACTGCCGCGAGGAGCGGAGCCAGCACCGCAACAAGATGAACTGCCTGCGTAAGCTCCGCGAGGAGGTCGCGCGCCTCAACTACCGCAAGCCCAAGCGCGTCCCCACGCGCCGCACGCGCGCCGCCAAAGAACGAACCCTCGAAGAGAAGACGCGCCGCGCCCGGGTCAAGCGCCTGCGCTCGAAGCCGACCCGTGACGACTGACCTGTTACCGCTCTCAAACCTTGTCGGGCTCTTTCCTTGCTTGCTATAGTCGCAAAGCGTTAAAGCCCCCAATAGCCCACGCCCGGAGCCTACGGATGCTTCACGCAGCGGTCGTGTCCCTCGCGTACCTGCTCGGCTCGATCTCGTTCGGGTACCTGCTGGTTCGCCTGTTCGTCGGCGGCGACGTGCGCGAGACCGGCTCGGGCGGGACGGGCGCGACCAACGTCACGCGCCGCGCGGGCAAAGGGGTCGGCGTCCTGACGCTGCTGCTCGACCTTTTGAAGGGGACGGCGGCCGTGCTCATCGCAAGGGCTTTGCTCGGCGCCGGCGAGGGCGCGCAGTGGTGGGTCTGCGCGGCCGGGGCCGCGGCCGTGCTGGGGCACGTCTTCCCCGTGTGGCTCAAGTTCCGCGGCGGCAAGGGCGTGGCGACCGGGCTCGGCGTCTTCCTCGTGCTCGCGCCGATAGCGACGCTGTGCGCCGCGTTGGTCTTTGTAGTTGTCGTCCGGCTGTGGCGCTACGTCTCGCTCGGCTCGATTGTGGCGGCGGCACTTTTGCCGCTGGCCGTCTGGTCTTTGAGCGCACTCGGCGTCGGCGACCGCGCGCCGCGCCCGCTGCTCGCCCTCTCGACACTCGGCGCCGCGCTCATCGTTTTCATGCACCGCGCCAACGTCGGCCGGCTCCTCCGCGGCGAGGAGAACAAGTTCAGGTGATGGTTAAGCGCGTGGCTGTCATCGGGGCTGGCGGGTGGGGGACAGCGCTTGGCATCGTGGCCGCGCGCGCGGGGCGTGAAGTACGTTTGTGGTCGCGCAACGTTTCGGTCGTCGAAGATATTAACGAGAAGCGCGCGAACAGCGCTTACCTCAAAGGGCACGTCATACCGGGGGGCGTGACGGCGACGACGGAGGCGGGCACAGCTTTAAAGGGCGCGGAGATGGTCGTGCTGGCCGCGCCCTCGCACGCGACGCGCGCCGTGCTCGAAGGCATGCGCGGGCTGTTCGAGACGGGCGCCGTCTTCGTCAGCGCGACGAAGGGCGTCGAGGTCGAGACGGGCAAGAGGATTTCCGAGGTCGTCGCGGAGGTCTTGGGCGACGGCGCGGCCGAGCGCTTCGCGTGTCTGTCGGGGCCTTCGTTCGCGCAGGAGGTGGCGGCGGGGCAGCCGACGGCGGTGTCGGTCGCGTCCCGCGACGAGTCGCTCGCACGTCTCGTCCAGCGGGCGCTGAGCGCGCAGAGCTTCCGCGTCTATACCAACCCGGACGTGGTCGGGACGGAGCTGGGCGGCGCGTCGAAGAACGTGATGGCGCTGGCCGCAGGGATGATCGCGGGGCTCGGGCTCGGGACGAACACCGTCTCCGCGCTCGTCACGCGCGGCCTGGCCGAGATGACGCGGCTGGCGCTGGCCGAGGGCGGCCGGCTCGAAACATTGATGGGGCTGGCGGGGCTCGGAGACCTCGTGCTGACCTGCACGGGCGGCCTCTCGCGCAACCGCTTCGTCGGGCAGGAACTGGGGCGCGGGCGGACTCTCGAAGAGGTGCTCGCGGGGATGCACGAAGTTGCCGAGGGCGTCCGCACGACGCGCGCCGTCCGCCTCCTCGCCGCCCGCCGCGGCGTCGAGATGCCCATCACCGAAGAGGTGCACGCCGTCCTCTACGACGGCAAATCGGCCCGCGCCGCGGTCGAAAGTTTAATCTCGCGGCCGCTCAGGGAAGAGTTCGAAGGGAAGGAGAGTAGGCAGTAGGCAGATGGCAGTAGGCAGTTCAAAGCACTGCTGTCGAAACTTCGGGATTAACCCTTCAACGTCCATCACGCGGAGCGACTGCCTACTGCCATCTGCCTACTGCCTACTGACTCATGACTGAAGAGAAAGTGCTCGTGACGAACAGGGCGGCGCTGCACGAGTACCACATACTCGACAGCGTCGAGGCCGGCATCGCGCTCCAGGGGACGGAGGTGAAGAGCATCCGGGCGGGGCAGATACAGTTGAAAGAGTCCTACGTCTCCGTGCGCGACGGCGAGGCGTGGCTCTTCAACGCGCACATCTCGCCCTACTCGCACGGCAACCGGCTCAACCACGACCCCGTCCGCACGCGCAAGCTGCTGCTCCACCGCCGCGAGATCGACCGCCTCGAAGAGCAGTCAACCGCCAAGGGGCTGACGCTCGTCGTCACGCGCGTCTACTTGAAGGGGGGCCGCGTCAAATTTGAAATAGGCGTCGCCCGTGGTAAAAAACTGTACGACAAGCGAGAGACAGAGATGCGCCGCACCGTCGAGCGCGAGACGCGCGCGCAGCTTAAGGAGCGCGCGAAAGGATAAGGAGACTACCCGACTATGGACATTCAAACGAGCAGCGGCCCCCTCGCGGAAGCCGACGTGCAGGCTCTGGCCGTGGCCGTCTTTAAAGATGAGAAGGCGGACGAGGGATTCCTCAAAGAGCTTGACGCCACGGCCGGCGGACTCGTCCGCTCCGTCCTCGAATCCGAGGAGCTGAAGGGCAAGGAGGGCGAGACGGTCTACCTGCACCTGCCCGCGGGCAACGAGGGCGCCAGGGGGAAGCGCCTGCTCCTCGTCGGGGTCGGCGAGCGCGCCGACTACGGCCCCGCCCAGGTCTCGCAGTTCGCCGGCACGGCCGTCCGCTCCCTGCGCGTGCGCAACGTCAAGACCGTCGGCTTAGCCCCGCGCTTCGACGCGGACGCCGCGGACGCCGCCAGGGCCGCCGTCGAAGGGGCCATCATCGGCCTCTTCGAGCCGGACAAGTACCGCACCGTGGACAAGGAGGAGCGCCACGTCGAACGCCTCGTCGTCGTCTCGCCGGGCGCGGCCGAAGACGGGCTCCGGAGCGGCGCCGAGCGCGGGCGCGTCGTCGGCGAGTCGGTCAACTTCACGCGCGACCTCGCCAACGAGCCCGGCGCCTACATGACGCCGACCATCATGGCCGAGCGCGCGCAGGAGATCGCCAACCAGTTCGGGCTCGACATCGACGTGCTCGACCAGGCGCGGATGGAGCAGGAGGGCATGGGCGCGCTCCTCTCGG
>Ga0213876_10000243_pt1 | contig 52043 bp, 57 predicted proteins | sample BarmaccomBMRX_R9_FD_160113 | JGI IMG/M metagenome (GOLD analysis project Ga0213876, IMG submission 160113) | Root-associated microbial communities from Barbacenia macrantha in rupestrian grasslands, the National Park of Serra do Cipo, Brazil - RX_R9 | ecosystem: Host-associated > Plants > Roots...
GTGGTGAGCCAGCCCACGGTTCCGCTCCTCTACGCGGCGGCGATGGCTGCCTCCGGCGCAAGCGCGCTGGCGCTGGGCAAACTGTTCGATGCGCGCGGCTTCATCGCGTTGCTGCCGGGGATTCTGTTGGCCGCCTTGGCCGCACCACTCGCCTTTCTCGGGGGATCGACAGCCGCAATCGCCGGCGCTCTATGCTGGGGTGCGGCGCTGGGTGTGGAGAATTCGGTGCTGACGGCCGGCGTGGCGCACCTGGTGTCGGACACATCGCGCGCGCGGGCCTACGGCATCTTCTCCGCCACCTTCGGCATCGCGTGGTTTCTTGGCAGCGCGCTCATGGGCGCGCTTTACGACATCTCCATCCCGCTGCTGGTGATCGTTTCCATCGCAGCAGAATTTGCAGCGATCATTCCCTTTGTGATGGCAACGAAACTGACGGGGGACTGACAGTCCCGCTATGGCTGCGGGTTCTCGATGCGCCGGTCGGGCACAAACCAGGCGAGCGAAACGCCGACGTAAATCGCAATCGCCATCCACGGCCGCACGAAGGCGAGCGCGATGGCGGCGACGTACAGCGCCAGAGAAATAAGCCCCTTGCGGTCAGAACCCACTGCCGCCGCCAGCTTCGACTGCGGCCCGTTACAGGCGACCAGCGCCCGTTCCAGCAGCATGTAGCCGACGGCAGCCATCGCCAGCACCGCGCCGTAAGCGGCGGTCGGCAGCGGCTGAAAGCCGGTTTCGTCGATCCATCGGATCACGAACGGCACAAGCGACATCCAGAACAGCAGCAACAGATTCGCCCACAGCACCGCGCCGTTCACCTTCTCCGAGGCGTGCAGCATGTGGTGATGGTTGTTCCAGAAGATGCCGACATTCACGAAGCTCAGCAGATAGGTCAGCAGAATGGGCAGGCTGGCGAGCAGCGCCGCCGGCGTGGCTTCGTGCGGCGTTTTGATCTCCAGCACCATGATGGTGATGATGATGGCCATCACGCCATCGGTGAACGCTTCCAGCCGCTGCGTACCCATGTGCCGTCCACTGTCCTTGGCGGACAGTGGGCACGATTTACGCGATTCGCCAGAGGCAGCGCCAACTCCACACGCGGGAGGAATGAACGATCTGGGTTCACCTCAACGGCGAAGAAAAAGGAGCGGCAGGCAAAACCGCCGCTCCTGCAATTGTTGCAATTGTTGGCGCCTAGCGGTTTTCCCAACCGCGCCGCGAGGCCTCGGAATGTCCGCGGGAATCGCCGAACCAGCCACCCTGGCCGCGTCCGCCGCCACCGCGAGAGCCACGGCGATCGTCATCGTCGTCGTCGCGTCTGCCGCGGGACGAAGAACCGCCCCGCGAGGAGGACCGGCTTTCCCACCCCCGCTCGGCTGCTTCGGAATGTCCCTCGGAATCGCCGAACCAGCCGCCTTGGCCTCTTCCGCCGCCACCGCCGCCACCACCGCCGCGGCCGCCACGCGATCCACGACGATCGTCGTCGTCATCATCGCGCCTGCTCCGCGAGCCTCCGCGGGAGGAAGATGATCGGCCTTCCCAGCCCCGTTCAGACGCTTCGGAATGGCCTTCGGGATCACCGTACCAGCCGCTGCCTTCATGATCGGAGCGTTCCCATCCCCGGCGTGAAGCTTGCGAATGGCCGCGGGAGTCCCCGTACCAGCCGCTGCCTTCGTGATCGGACCGTTCCCAACCCCGCCGCGAGGCCTCGGAATGCCCTTCGGAGTCGCCGAACCAGCCGCCCTGTCCACGGCCGCCGCGCGAGCCGCGACCGTCGTCGTCATCGTCTTCATAGCGCCGGCCGCGTGAGGAGCCGCCGCGGGATCTTGCGGCTTGCGAGTGGCCCTCGGAATCACCGAACCAGCCTCCTTGACCGCGTCCGCCACCGCCCCCACGCGAGCCGCGACGATCATCGTCGTCGTCGCTCATGAAGCGGCCGCGTTCATCGCGGTCGTTTCCGCCGCCGCGCGAGGAGCGCGAGCCGCGGTTGTCGTCGTCGTCGTCGCTCATGAAGCGACCTTGGTCGTCTCTTTCTCTATAGTTTGAGCCTCTGGGCATGCGAAAGTCCTCCTGTCTCATTTGAGATGTTAGCGATTTTGGCTTGGGAGGCTCGAGGTTGTTCTCGTCGATGCGGGACTCGAATTCCTGTTTGCGTTCCTGCAGCCTCTTTCCCAGCTCCTTCATGTCGACGCCTCCGCTGTTCGCTTTGGCGAAGATGCCCGTTCGCGGCTTCTCCTCTTCGCCCACATGGTGCTTGATGTATTCGGAGAGCACCTTCATCTTGGCGTCGTAAAACTCGTCATCGGGCGAGCCTGCGATAAGGTCGGAGATGAGCATTTTGGCGCCGTCGTGCTCGACCTGGGCCTCGTCCATGATGTCTTCCTCGACTCCTTTTTCGCGGCACGCGGGATAGAAAATCTGCTCTTCCAGCAGCGTATGGACGATCAGCGCCTTGCAAATCTGCTTGGCGAGTTTGCTTTTTTCGTCAGAGGAACTTGCCTTTTCATACTGCGCGAACAGTGCTTCGACTGTTCGATGATCGGCCTTCAGCAGATCGTCGGCGCTCTGAGCTGCCTGCATGCCGGTTTTGGAAGATGCATCTGCGGCGTCGGTTTGTGTTTTCTTCGATGCATTCGTCGCTGATTTCTGATTTGCCTTTTGAGGCATGGCGTTCTCCCGGGGAATGGTCGCGCGTGAAGTGTTGATTTAATGAACGGCGTGCATCGCCGTTCCGATCTGCGTCATAAAGATTCTGCAATTCGACCAGCGTTGCCGGCATGGCCGGCGATGGATTGCGATGGCGGCTTCGACCGCGGCGGCACGCGATTGCGTCTCAAGCGATGCGAGCAGGCATGCGGTGATCCCGCATCGATCGAATCTGTTTCGACGACGCCGCGTTCGCCCGCGGCGAGATGCATTCTATGTTAGCTTTTTGAAGCGTGAGCGCTTCCTACTGCAGAGAGTGATGTGCCGCATGGTCCTCGCTCGCTCGAGCGGCCGTGAGCGCGGCTGGAAGCTCGGCTGCAGTGCGCGGGTAAAGGACTGCGCGTCCCTTGTCAGTGATGATCGCGCCGAGCGGGCAATATTCGATCAATTGTTCGCTTTCGACTTCGTCCAGATCGTCTTGTGACAAACCGTCGGCAGGAAAACAGCGCGCAAGCGATCGCCACCTTCCATCGCTGCACTTCCTCAGCGGCTCGAGATTGGCCGCAATCAGCGCAAGGAGCTGCCCCTTGCGCAAATCCCAGTAGGCGATCATGACAGCCCCTCAGCAATCACGACTCACCTGAAGAGTGCAGAGCCCTTTGCCGAAGGGCAAGGGGCTGTGCCTGAGCAGGCTGTTTGCCGGCGCCTCCGGCTGGGCCGAATCGAACATGGCCGGCACACCGCCGAGATGATAGCGCTGCGCGATGAGGTGCGCATGGCGGTGCAGAAAGGCGCTCAAACAACGCGGCGTGGGCCTCCGCGCTTGCCCAAGCGGGCTCGGCGGCGGGTAGATCCCTTACCCAACCGATTCGAATTCGAATCAAACGCCTAACCGTTCTTCAGCGCCCCTCGGTCTAGGCTCGCCGGTGAAAGTCCACGGGAGCGCGCGATGATTCGGAAATCCCTTGCCGCCACGGCGGCCCTGTCAGTCCTGACGCTCGGCGCCATGCCTGTGTCTGCCCAGCCGACGGCCCCCAATCCCTGGGCCGGGCTTTATGTCGGAATTGGCGGACATGCCGGCGAAGCCTTTGGCAGCAACAAGCTCAGCTTCACCGACCTGACCGCGACCCACAATCTGTCGTTCGTCACGGCGAACAATGAGGACAACATGTTCGTTGGCGGGCTGCAGCTCGGCCAGTTGTGGCCAGTGGGGGGCGTCATGCTGGGGCTCGAAAGCGACATCAGCTTCGGCAAGGATGTGGATTATCTTGCCAGCACGCGCGGCGTGCTGGGCGTGCCGGTGGGTTCGTTCCTGATCTACGGCACGGGCGGGGTGGGGCAGGAGATTGTGCAAGAGGATTTCGCCGTCAGCTCAACCAGCGGCGAAATCGACAACTTCACCGGCAAGGTCAGCAAATATGGCTGGACGGCGGGCGGTGGCATCGATGCGCTGGTGGCGCCGCATTTCAGCATCGGAGTCGAGGCCATTCACTACGATTTCGGCCGCGATAGCCAAGCCCTGAACCTGGCGATCGGCGGGGAGCCGTTCGACGTGATCGGCGAGCGCAAATTCACGGTTGTCCGTGCACGGGTCAACTACCGCTTCACCAGCATTTTCTAGCCCGCGTTACGCGCAGCCAGAGCGCGCTACTGGAACACGACCAGCGAAAATCCGCTCGGGTACAGCCCGCCGTTATAGATGGTGCGCACTTCCAGATCGCCGGCCGGACAGTCGGTGGCGACGGTCGTGTCCTGCCACACCGCGTAGCCTCCGTATGGGTACCACTGGCTGCTTAGGTACTCGGCGCTGGCGACCGCATAAACTATATGCGGATCGATCGGCTTGATCGGCGTGATGCAATAGGTCGCGCTAGACGGACTGGTGACGCTGGCCACGTTGTTCGAGCGCAGGATCGTGGCGGACCATGGGTTGTAGTAGAGTTGCAGCACCACCGCGCCCGGCTTTGCCTTCCGCGCCAGTGCGATATTCGCGCTGCCGGCAGCAACAAGTGTGCCACAGATAGCGGCAAGGATAACCGGCTTCATTTTCCCCTCCCCCGAAAGCCGGGATGCGGCTTAGAGGATAATTGGCTGCCCGTCCATGGCCCCCCGGGGCCCTTGCATTCCACCCCCAATCCCTAACTGCGCAGCGACTTGAACGATGCCCGCATCTCGTCGACGAAAATCTTCGGCTGCTCCCAGGCCGCGAAGTGGCAGCCGACGGGGAAGCGGCCGTAATGGATGAGCTTGGGGTAAGCCTGCCTCGCCCAGCTTTCCGGCACCTGGTAGATCTCATAAGCGAATGCGCTGACGGCGACCGGAAGCTGGACGCCGCGGACGTCAAAGAACCCACCTTTGGCCGGGAGCTGCCGTGTGTCCCAATAGAGCCGCGCCGAGGAAATCGCAGTATTCGTTAGCCAGTAGAGCGTGACGTTGTCGAGGAAATCATCTGGGGTGATGCCCTCGGCGCGACCATCAAGAGAGCGGGCGATGAGGGCGTGACTGTCCGCATCGTGATCCAGCATCCAGGCTGCGAGGCCGATCGGTGAATCGGCGATGCCATAGAGCGTCTGCGCGCGATTGTTCATCTCGATCGCATAGCCGAGGCCCTTCTTGTAGAAGAAGTCGACCTGTTCGTAGGCGCGTTTCTCATCGGGACCGAGATCGGCCGGTGCCGGCTGCCCGGCGTTGAGCGCCTTTGAAATGTCGGGCGGTAGCGTCGCGGCCATGTTGGTGTGGATGCCGAGCAGTCCCGGCGGCTGCTGCAGCGCCATGACCTCCGAAACGGCATTCCCCCAGTCGCCGCCCTGGGCCACGTATTTCGTGTAGCCGAGCCGCTGCATCAACGTTGCCCATGCCTTGGCGATACTGAGGGGATTCCATCCCGGCGCAGTCGGTTTCCCGGAGAAGCCGTAACCGGGCAGCGATGGGATCACCAGATGGAATGCGTCGGCCTCCGTTCCGCCATGCGCGGTCGGGTTCGTCAGCGGTTCGATGATCTTCAACTGTTCGATGATCGAACCTGGCCAGCCGTGCGTTACGATCATCGGCAGCGCATTCGCATGCTTCGATTTCACGTGGATGAAGTGGATATCTAGTCCGTCGATCTCGGTGACGAAATTCGGCCACGCCATCATGCGGGCTTCGATCTTGCGCCAATCGTGCCTGGCCCAATGCTGCTGAATTTTCTTCGCGGTGTGCAGCTGCACGCCCTGCGATTGATCGGAGACCGTTTCCCTGTCGGGCCAGCGCGTGGCGGCAACGCGCCGCTTCAGATCGGCAAGATCCTCCTCTTTCGCGTGAAAGTGAAAGGGTCGGATTGCGCCGGCCGGCTTATCCATCTGCGACTCTCCCTGCTTCGAAGGTTGGCTTGAATGCGCAGCGCCTGCGGGGGAACGTCCGGAAAATAGGCTGACTGCGCTTGCGGCTGCCGACGTGGCCAGAAGGTCGCGCCGCGTGGGCAAAGAATGCCTGGACATGGATCACCTCCCGCTGTGTGGCTACGCATTGATGTTACGCGCACGCTACGAACAGGACCGGGAAGGCGACTCGCTGAACCGGTGCTACCGTGACACCCCATTACCGGTCACGGATGGCCGACTTCAAACGCCAGGCACCCTGAGTTTGAGGCCTGTGGTCAACCTACCTGTCCAGAATACAGGTCTCATTTGGTGTCGGCAAACATGGTAGGCCCGACCGCGGACCGCGGATTGTTTCCCACTGCGCTATCTTGTACGTCGCCTGCGAGATTCGCTGGCATGTGTGCTCTGCCCGGAGCACTGCATCACCATCGCCGGCAACGGGCGACTCTATATCGCGCGCTGGCGGGGGCCGTTGTTCCCCAACACCGGCGGCCTCTACGTCTTCGAGCCGTAGGCGAGTCATCGTGGTCGGCACGTGCCGAACAGCCTGCATTGAAGGGCATCCCGTGCTTCGTTATGACCGGCGCCGCATGGCAGATCTCGCGAATATCCGGAATTTTTCGATTGTCGCCCATATCGATCATGGGAAGTCGACGCTTGCAGACCGGCTGATCCAGTTCACGGGCGGGCTCTCATCCCGCGAGATGAAGGAGCAGGTGCTCGATTCCATGGACATCGAGCGCGAGCGCGGCATCACCATCAAGGCGCAGACCGTGCGCCTCGAATACCGCGCCAAGAACAACGAGACATACATCCTGAACCTGATGGACACGCCGGGCCATGTGGACTTCGCCTATGAGGTAAGCCGCTGCCTCGCCGCCTGCGAAGGCGCGCTGCTGGTGGTGGATGCGAGCCAGGGCGTGGAGGCGCAGACACTCGCCAATGTCTATCAGGCGATTGACGCCAATCTCGAAATCGTGCCGGTGCTGAACAAGATCGACCTGCCGGCTGCCGAGCCCGACCGCGTGCGCCAGCAGATCGAGGATGTGATCGGGATCGACGCCAGCGACGCCATTCCCATTTCCGCCAAAACGGGAATCGGCATCGCCGATGTGCTGGAGGCGGTGGTGACGCGCCTGCCCCCGCCGAAGGGTGAGGCGCAAGCGCCGCTGAAGGCGCTGCTGGTGGACAGCTGGTACGACGCATACCTTGGCGTGGTGGTGCTGGTGCGCGTGGTGGATGGCGAGCTGCGCAAAGGCCAGAAGATCCGCATGATGGCGGCCGACGCTGTGTATCAGGTGGAGCGCGTCGGCGTGTTCACGCCCAAGCAGGTGATTGTCGAGCAGCTTGGCCCCGGCGAAGTGGGCTTCATCACTGCCGCCATCAAGGAAGTGGCGGACACGCAAGTCGGCGACACCATCACCGACGAACGCAAAGGCACCGACACGCCGCTGCCGGGATTCCATGCCGCGCAGCAGGTGGTGTTCTGCGGCCTGTTTCCGGTGGATGCGGCGCAGTTCGAGGATCTGCGCAATGCGCTGGCGCGGCTCCACCTGAACGACGCGAGTTTCACCTACGAGATGGAAACGAGCGCCGCGCTGGGCTTCGGCTTCCGTTGCGGCTTCCTGGGCCTGCTGCATCTGGAGATCGTGCAGGAACGGCTGGAGCGTGAGTTCAATCTCGAACTGATCGCCACCGCGCCGTCCGTGATCTACCGCCTGCACATGACCGACGGCACGATGCGCGAACTGCACAATCCGGCGGACATGCCGGACCCGGTGCGCATCGCCTTCATCGAGGAGCCTTGGATCACCGCCACCATCTTCGTGCCCGACGATTACCTCGGCGCCGTGCTGAAGCTGTGCCAGGACCGGCGCGGCCGGCAGATCGAGCTCACCTATGCCGGCAGCCGCGCCATGGTGCGTTATGCGCTGCCGCTGAACGAAGTGGTGTTCGACTTCTACGACCGGCTGAAGAGCGTCAGCCGCGGCTACGCCAGTTTCGACTACCACATCGAAGGTTACGAGGAAGGTGACCTGGTGAAGATGTCCATCCTGGTCAATGAAGAGCCGGTGGATGCATTATCGATGATCGTCAACCGCTCACGCGCGGAAATGCGCGGTCGCGGCATGGTGGAAAAGCTGAAGGAACTGATCCCGCGCCACCTCTTCAAGATTCCCATTCAGGCGGCGATTGGCAGCAAGGTGATCGCGCGCGAAACGCTTTCTGCGCTGCGCAAGGATGTGACCGCGAAATGCTACGGCGGCGACATCACACGTAAGCGGAAATTGTTGGATAAGCAGAAGGAGGGGAAGAAGAAGATGCGCCAGTTCGGCAAGGTCGACATCCCGCAGGAAGCCTTCATCGCTGCATTGAAGATGGATCAGGACTGAATGATTGCCGAATGCCTCGCGAGGATTCGCGAGTACACAAAACGTGACGATCGGTTGCGAGAAGCTACCATTTGCTCGTTTGACGTACGGCTTCCATATGCGAATCAATCTAACGATGACTCCACTGACATTGTGGTGTTTGGGCTGAATGAGGCTGAGTATCATCCAGCGGATTTGATCCTCAGAGAGAATGCAGGACACATCTTGGAGGACAACAGTTCAAAAAACTTTCGCGAGTTTTCCGCCCATGATGAACTGCAAGTACGCCTAGCGAAGGAACAAAGCGCGGGTGAGGCAAAAAAATGGTATGGTAAGGTCCGATCTTTTATCGGCGCGGACGCGTCGGTTGTTTTAGGCGAATTCTTTTTCTGGAGCTCTGTCAACACGAAAGTCGACTTTGCTAAGCGCTACGGCACCACATTTGTAAGGTCGCCTCATCTCCAGTTTTGTCGCGACCAGAATATCGTGTTGCTCGCACACTATGCGCCAAGATTAGTAATCGTAAGCGGTAGCGCCGCCCGGCGTTGCGAGCGTCTGGCGGAGGCTTCTCTGTACAATCTAGTCTCCGACCGTGATCATCATCCGGTTCACCTTGGAAGGTATCCGGTGCGGTTTTACCGCGAACGGGCTAATGGGCGACCTTGGATATTTTCGCCTCACTTTAGTGGCGCACATGGCGTCGGTCTGAGAGATCATGGCAGATTTCAAGAGCTCGTGATTCAAAAGCTTGGGAACACTAGGCCGCCTTGCGCTTCGGCAGCTTCTTGATCTCCGCACCTTTTTCCCGTTCGGCGAGGCGGAGTTCGTAAAGTGTCTGCATGTTCAGCCACATTTCTGCTCTGGTGTCGAACCAGTGGCCGAGACGCAGCGCGGTATCGGCCGTAATCGCGCGTTGCTCGTTCAGAATGCCGGTGATCCGGTTGGTCGGCACGTTGAGCTGCCGCGCCAGCTCCGCGCGCTAATGCCAGGAATCTCAAGCTCTTCCTTCAGGACCTCGCCGGGGTGAATGGGGATGCGTGCCATAGCTTGCCTCAATGGTAGTCTACAATTCTTACTCTAGCCTCGTCATGGCCGGGCTTGACCCGGCCATCCATCGGGCGAGCCTCCGCGAGCGCAAATGATCCTCTTCGTCACGCAGACGCGCGACGGATGGATGGCCCCACAAGGGCGGCCATGACGTTTTTGGGTAAGGGCTTACTACAATATTGCGCTCTAGCCCATTTCCTGCGGCGGTATGCTACAATGCCCACATGAATCGCGAGGATGCCATTCGCCTGCTGAAAGCCGCCGAGCCCGAATTGCGGGCCCGCGGCGTGACCTCGCTCGCCATCTTCGGCTCGACCGCGCGCGGGGACGCACGGCCAGACAGTGACGTGGACGTCCTGATCGAGCTGGATGAGAATGCCGGTATCTCGCTGATCGGCCTTTCCGGAATCAAATTTCTTGCGAGCGATGTTCTTGGGGTTCCCGCTGACGTGACCATCCGCGAAAGCGTACGGCCTCGCTTTCGACGCGATATTGAAACAGACGCCATTCCGGTCTTCTGAATGACAGCGCCGAGATCGCAACCTGCCCGCCTGGACGATATCGCCGAAGCGATTGCGAAGGTGCAACGCTTTCTTACAGGCAAGCAATTCGCGGATTTCTCCAACGATGCTCTAACCCACGATGCTGTCGTTCGAAATCTGGAGATCATATCGGAAGCGAGCCGTCATCTGACGGCGGAGATAAAAGCGCGAGCGCCCGAGGTGCCGTGGCGCAATGTGGCCGACATCGGAAACTGGTTGCGGCACGCCTATGAGAAGGCGAACGATCCAATTCTGTGGAAAACGATTTCAGCAAGATTTGCCTGTGCTCTCCACGGCCGTGCAGCGATTGCTGCGTGAACTCGAATAGAAGTTGTTCAGCTTAGCGGCTCAGGCGGGCGACGAGATCGTCGAGTTGCTCGAGGGTCTTGTAGGCGATTCTAAGCTCGCCGCCCTTGGCGCCGTGGTGCGAAATATCCACGATCAACCCGAGAATATCGCGCAGGCTGGTTTCCAGCGCCTTGGTGTCGGCATCCTTTGCCCGCGCCAACGCGCCGCCCGCGCCGGCCTTCGTCTTTGGCTTCGCTTTCGCTTCCGCCTGGCGCACGTTCATGCCGGCTTCGACGATCGCCTTGGCGCGCGCTTCCGCATCCGGCGCGCCGATCAGGGTGCGCGCATGGCCGGCGGAGAGCCGCCCATCGCGGATCATTGCCTTCACGCTCTCCGGCAATTTCAGCAGCCGAATGGTGTTGGCGACATGGCTGCGGCTCTTGCCGACTTCCTGCGCCACCCGTTCCTGCTTGTAGCTGAAGCGATCCATCAGCTCGTGATAGGCAGCCGCCTCCTCGATGGCGTTGAGATCGGCGCGCTGCACATTCTCGATTATGGCGAATTCGAGCGATTCGCCATCTGACATTTCGCGCACCACCACCGGCACGTCGTGCAGCTTGGCGAGCTGCGCGGCGCGCCAGCGGCGCTCGCCGGCAACAATCTCGAAGGCGTTCGCTTCGCCGGCGATGGGACGCACGAGAATTGGTTGCAGCACGCCTTTCTCGCGAATGGAGTTGGCAAGGTCGTTCAAATCTTCAGGGGCAAATGTCTTGCGCGGCTGAAAGCGGTTGGGCTTCAGGAACGCGATCGGGATCGTGCGTTGCGTTTTCGACGCTTCGGGCCGTGCGCTCACCGGCGCGTCGTCGCCGATCAGGGCCGAAAGGCCGCGCCCCAACCCGCGATGTTGCTGCCGTGCTTCTTCCGCCATCTTCGTCTCCCCGCTCATGCCGCGATGCGCGCGCGCTCGCGCTGCACAAGCTCGCCCGCCAGTTGAATGTAGGCCTGGCTGCCCGGACAGCGCAGATCGTAGACCAGCGCCGGCAATCCATGACTCGGCGCTTCCGAAATGCGAACGTTGCGCGGAATCATGGTGTTGTAGACCGTGTCGCCCATCGTGGCTCGCACGTCCGCCGCAACCTGGTCGGACAAACGGTTGCGCTTGTCGAACATGGTGAGAATGATGCCCTGAATTTCCAGCAGCGGATTGAGATTGCCGCGCACCAGCTCGATGGTTTTTAGAAGCTGGCTCAAACCTTCCAGCGCGAAGAACTCGCATTGCAGCGGCACGATGACGGCATCCGCTGCCGCCATTGCATTCACGGTAAGCAACGTAAGCGACGGCGGGCAATCGATCAGCGCGTAAGAAAACTGCGATGATCCGTGTACGGAATACTCATCCAGCGCATCCTTGAGGCGGAAATTCCGCCGCGGCAGTTCGATCAGTTCGAGTTCGGCACCGGAGAGATCGACGGTGGACGGCACCAGCGACAGGCGCGGAATCTTGGTGGGCATGACGGCGTCCGCCAGCGTGGTCTGGCCAACCAGCACATCGTAGATGGTCCGCTTGCGGTCGTTGCGCCCAACGCCGAGTCCGGTGGAGGCATTGCCCTGCGGGTCGATGTCGATGACCAGTGTCGGTTCGCCGATGGCGGCCAGCGCCGTGCCGAGATTGATAGCGGTTGTCGTTTTTCCCACGCCGCCCTTCTGGTTTGCGACGACCAGGACACGGGGGCGGTCAGCGGACACGGTCAAGCTCGCGGATTTCGAGGATCGTGCCCGAGGGATCAGACCGGCTGGGGAGCCGGACCACTGACATGCTCCAATATCTACGGGCTTCGGTCAACTCGGCCTCAACATTTTGGCCCTTGAGAAAGAGATTTATCGTGCCTGTGCCCTGAAAGCTTTGCGCGTAGCCGAGCAGTTTGACAAGCGTCGCGCAGGCCCGGGCGGTGACGACGTCGAAAGGTTCTGTGGATGCATCCTCGATACGGGCGCAGCGGATTTCGGCGGGCACACCGCATCGTTCAGCCGCGACCGAGAGGAAGGCGCACTTCTTGGCCGTTGCCTCGAACAACACCGTTCGAAATCCCGGCCGCTCTCTTAGAAGTATTCCGAGCACGAGGCCCGGAAATCCCGCACCGCTACCGAGATCGACGAGCGTCCGGGCCGGTTGGGGGATGAACAGTTCCAGTTGGGCGGAGTCCCAGACATGCCGCCGCCAGACATCCGCCAGGGAAGTTCGCGAAACAAGGTTGTGGCGGGCGCTCCAATCTTCGAGCAACGCAACATACGCCTTCAGCCGAGCCAGGGTTTCACGTGAAACACCACTGGCTTGCGCGAATTCCTCCGGGCCAAATTCAGGAGGCAAGACGTTCGCGGGATGCCCCTTTGGCTCGGATGTGCGCCAGGACCAAAGTTAGCGCCGCAGGGGTAACCCCATCGATGCGGCCAGCCTGCCCCAACGTCACCGGCCGAATTTGTTCAAGTTTTTGCATAGCTTCTGTAGAAAGCCCCCTCACGGCGCCATAGTCTAGATCGGACGGGATATGCAGGCCCTCCTCCCGGCGGAACGCGATCACGTCGGCCTCCTGCCGGTCGAGGTACCCGGTATATTGCGCGTCGATTTCCAGCTGCTCGATTACATCGGGAGCAAAACCTGCCAGTTCCGGCCAAATTCGGGCCAGATTTTCCAAACGCACGTCCGGAAGGCTCAGGAGTTGCGCGCCGGATCGCCGAGCGCCGTCCGATTTGATCGCGATGCCGTGTCGCTGCGCCTGGTTGGGCGTTAAGGTCAGATTCTTCATCTGCTCTCGCGCCTGGTTGAGGCGCCGGCGTTTGTCAGCAAAAGCCGCGGAACGCTGGCTGCCGACGCATCCGGCCTGCTCGCCGAGTGTGGTTAGTCGTTGGTCCGCGTTGTCAGCCCGCAAAGTCAGGCGGTATTCGGCGCGTGAGGTGAACATCCGATACGGCTCGGTGACACCTTTTGTAATTAGATCATCGATTAGTACGCCGGTATAGGCCGTGGCGCGATCCAGCACCACGGCGTCCTGGCGGGCTGCCGCCCTTGCTGCGTTCAGCCCTGCCATCAGGCCTTGCGCCGCGGCTTCCTCATATCCGGTGGTACCGTTGATCTGCCCGGCGAGATAAAGGCCGGTTACTTTTTTTGTTTCCAGAGAAGGCTTTAGCTCGCGCGGGTCGACATAGTCGTACTCAATCGCGTAGCCTGGGCGGCGCATGACCGCCCGCTCCAGTCCCGGAATTGTCTTGACCATTGCAAGCTGCACGTCTGCGGGCAGCGAAGTCGAAATACCGTTCGGATAGACGGTATCGTCGTCCAAGCCCTCCGGCTCCAGGAAGATCTGATGGCCGCCGCGGTCGGCGAATCGCACCACCTTGTCCTCGATCGAGGGGCAATAGCGCGGACCGGTACTCTCGATTTGGCCGGAATACATTGGAGCGCGATGCAAATTGGCCCGGATGATGGCGTGGGTTTCTGGCGTAGTCCGGGTGATGTGGCAGTTTATCTGCGGTGTGGTGATTTGCGTCGTGAGGAATGAGAACGGGTAGGGCGGGTCGTCGCCTGGTTGAACCTCCAGGCCGGACCAGTCGATCGATCCGCCATCAAGACGCGGGGGCGTACCGGTCTTAAGCCGGCCCATGCTGAAGCGAAGGCCATACAAGGTTTGCGAAAGCCCAACGGACGGCGCCTCGCCCACCCGGCCTGCCGGAATTTTCTTCTCTCCCAGATGGATAACGCCACGAAGAAACGTGCCTGTAGTCAGGATGATGGCGCGACAGCCGATCTCTCTGCCATCGCCAGTTCGCACCGCAACAGCTCGCCCTTCCCCGATGACCAAATCTTCGGCAGATGTCTCCAAAATGATGAGGTTCGGCAATTCAGCCAGGGCGGCCTGCATTGCCTGTTTGTAGAGCTTCCGGTCCGCCTGTGCGCGTGGCCCGCGCACGGCCGGCCCCTTGCGCCGATTCAGCAGCCGAAACTGGATGCCGGCGGCGTCCGCAACCCGGCCCATCAGTCCGTCGAGTGCGTCTATTTCGCGAACCAGATGGCCCTTACCCAGACCGCCAATTGCTGGGTTGCAGGACATTTCGCCGATCGTGTCGCGGCGGTGCGTGAGCAGGAGGGTTCGTGCACCAACTCGCGCGGACGCTGCCGCCGCTTCGCAGCCGGCGTGGCCGCCACCGATGACAATGACGTCTAACGACTTCATCAGCGCGGAATAACGCGCAGCGGCATCGGGGAACAAGGGCGTTTCACGTGAAACATCACTTCCCGATACAGAAATCACGGAAGACCACGTCCAACAGGTCTTCCACATCGACCCGACCGGTGATGCGTCCCAGCTCCCGCATTGCGAAACGCATTTCCTCTGCGACAATCTCCAGTTCGCCGGCCGCCAGGCTACGCTCCAAAGCCTCAGCCGCCCGCGCCAGCGCATGACGATGCCGCTCTCGTGTCAAGACCGGAACATCCCCGGTAACCAACCGCTTTCGGACAATATTCCCAACATGTTGTAGTAGATTGTCCAGCCCGTCTCCGGTCCGCACGGAAACCGACAGGCCTTCACAGGGCGCATGCGGCAGGTCGGCTTTGTTCCAGACCGTCAACGCAGGTGCCGAAGCCAAATTACCCTGATATTGCAATGGTTTAGTGGCATCCAGCAGAAGCAGCACGGCGTCTCCGTCCTGGGCGCGGGCGAGCGCGCGGCGGACCCCTTCTGCTTCGATTTGGTCTCCGGTCTCGCGCAGTCCAGCCGTATCAGCGAGAATGACCGGATAGCCGCCGAGATCGAGATGAACTTCAACCACATCGCGGGTGGTGCCGGGGATATCGGAGACAATCGCCACGTCGCGGCGGGCGAGGGAATTGATCAAGGAACTTTTTCCGCTGTTCGGCGGACCGATCACCGTTAGGTGGAATCCGTCGCGCAGAATTTCGCCCCGCCGGGCATCGTTCAGATGGTCGTTGATTTCCGATGCGATCTCAATGACTTGTGCCTTCGCTTCCTCGACAGGATCTCCCGGGATTTCCTCGTCGGAGAAGTCGATGGCCGCCTCGATCCAGGCCGCGGCGCCGATTAGCCGGGCCCGCCACCCCTCGTACAAACTCGCCAGCGCGCCATCGTACTGCCGGAAGGCCTGCTTGCGCTGTGCCTCCGTCTCGGCGTTGATGAGATCGGCCAGCGCCTCGGCCTGGGTGAGATCGAATTTGCCGTTCTCCACCGCGCGGCGGGTAAATTCACCGGGCTCGGCCGGGCGCGAGCCAGGCAGAGTTCCCAGGGCGCCAAGCAGGGCTTCGATAACCGCCCGGCCGCCATGGACGTGAAACTCCGCGACGTCTTCGCCGGTGAAACTGGCCGGCGCCGGAAACCACAGCACCAGGGCGTCGTCCAAGTGATCACCGTCCGGACCGGACAATCTATGGCGCATCGCAAGCCGCGGCTTTGGAACAGGCTCAACTCCGAGAGCAAGGAGTGCCCGGCGGGCCTGGGGCCCCGACACCCGAACGACGGCCACGCCCGCACGCCCGCGTCCGCTGGAGAGGGCAAAAATCGTGTCCGCCATGCCTTACGCTAGGGCTTGTCCTTCTTCGCCCCGGGTTTTGCGGCGGAGCCTGCCGCCTGCGCCGCACTGTCCCAGAGGAATTTCTGGAACTGTTCGAAGCCCTGCGCGCCGAGCGGCATCCAGGCCTTCAGCATGGCCTGCGGGTCGGACGCATCGACCGCCGCCTTCATGCGCCGGCGCATCTCGTCCAGCATTTCGGCCTGCAAGGCGGTGACGTCCGGCAAGCCCATGAGCCTGCGGCCCTCTTCCGGCGTCATGTCCATTTCAATGGTGATCTTCATCGCTTGTGAGCGCCGCTTGAGCCGCGCTAGGAGACTAGCAGTTCTCCTCGCCGCCAAGAAGGCGGTCCGCAGCCGCCAGGATCCTCGATGAGCCGCAACCTGCTCGACGCCGAAACCAGTCCATACCTGCTCCTGCACAAGGATAATCCGGTTCACTGGCGGGCCTGGAACGAAGATGCGCTGCTGGAAGCGCAGCAGCAGAACAAGCCCATCCTGCTCTCGATCGGCTACACCGCCTGCCACTGGTGTCACGTGATGAACGAAGAAAGCTTCACCGATGCGGAAACCGCGGCGGTGATGAACGAGCTGTTCGTCAACATCAAAGTCGATCGCGAGGAGCGGCCCGATCTCGATCAGATTTATCAAACGGCGGCACAGGCGCTGGGCAAGCAGGGCGGCTGGCCGCTCACCATGTTCCTGACGCCGCAGGGCGAACCGTTCTTCGCCGGCACCTACTATCCGCGCGAAGAACGTTACGGCCAGCCGGCGTTCGTCCGCGTACTGAATGAAGCGGCGCGCATCTGGCACGAACAGCCGGAGCCCGTCGCCAACACCATCAATCGCGTGCAGGAAGTCTATGCCAACCTTTGGGGCCGAGACCTTCGGGGCAAGCTGGACGGAACGCTGCTCGACAATGCGGCGATGGCGGTCGCCCGTCGCTTCGACATCTTTTATGGCGGCGTCAGCGGGGCGCCGAAGTTTCCGTCATTCGGACTGACCGAGTTGCTCTGGCGCGCTTATTTGCGCACCGGCGTCGAGCAGTTCCAGCAGCTCACCAATCAGACATTGGTGAACATCTGCCTGGGTGGCATCTACGATCATGTCGGCGGCGGATTGCATCGCTATTCCGTCGACGAACGCTGGCTGGTGCCGCACTTCGAGAAGATGCTGTACGACAACGCGCAGTTCATCGACATGCTCACGCTGCTCTGGCAGCACAATCGCACGCCGCTCTATAAAGCGCGTGTCGAGGAAACGGTCGCCTGGCTGCTGCGCGAGATGATGGTGGAGCAGGGCTTCGCTGCGGCGCTGGATGCGGATTCCGAAGGCCAGGAAGGCAAGTACTACGTCTGGAGCGAAGCCGAAATCGATGCGGCGCTCGCCGGCACCTTCGCGCAGCGATTCAAATCCACTTACACCGTCAGCCGCGAAGGCAACTGGGAAGGGCACAACATCCTTGCGCGCATGGGGGAAAATTCTTCATTTCCGCTACCAGATGCGGACGAAACGCTGCTGACGCGGCAACGTGAATTGCTGCTGGCGGCTCGCCAAAAGCGCGTCCCGCCGATGCGTGACGACAAGGTGCTGGCGGATTGGAACGGCATGACGATCGCGGCGCTCGCCAATGCCGGCGCCGTGTTCCGCAAAACCGAGTGGACGACCGCCGCAATCCGCGCCTTCGACTTTGTCGCGCGCGCGCTCGGCGATGGCGACCGGCTCTATCACTCCTGGCGCAACGGCAAGCGGCAGCACACCGGCTTTGCGGACGATTACGCCCACATGGCACGGGCGGCGCTCACGCTGTGGGAAACCACGGGCGATCGCCGCTACCTCGAACGCGCCCAAGGCTGGATCCACGTGCTGAACGATCATTTCTGGGACGCGCAGAACAGCGGCTATTTCTTCACCGCCGACGATTCCGATCCGCTGATCGTCCGCTCACGGATGGTGTACGATCAGGCCACGCCGTCCGCCAACGGCGTACTGGTCGGCGTGCTGGCGCGGCTGCATCTGGCGACGTGGTCGAATGCCTACCGCGATCGCTGCAACGCGCTGATCGATGCGTTCTCCGGCGAGCCGGCGCGCGCTTTCGCTTCCATGGCGTCGTACCTCTGCGGGCTGGAAGTGGTGTTGACGGGGTTGCAGATCGTCATTGTGGGGCCGGTTACCAATCCGAAGACGCATGAGCTGGTCTCCGCCGTGATGGGCCGCAGCTTGCCCAACCGCACGCTCGTCGTGGCCGATCCGGCGGAAAATTTCAGCGAGAGCCATCCCGCATACGGGAAGCGGATGGAGAACGGCCAGCCGACGGCCTATATCTGCCAGCAAGCGACCTGTTCTGCGCCGATTACCAATCCTGTGACTTTGAGTCAGGTGCTGCAGCTGCCGCAGCGCGCCGCCGGGCGGGCATAAGGAACAGGGGGAGCCATGGCCGGGAAGGACATCATCATCAGCGGTCCCGATGGCAATCTCGGGGCTTATCTTGCGATTCCGTCTGCCGCTCGTGGACCAGGCATCGTCGTCATCCAGGAGATTTTCGGCATCAACAAAGTGATCCGAGACATCGCCGACGGCTTTGCCGCGCGCGGCTACTTCGCGCTGGCGCCCGATCTTTTCTGGCATCTCGAGCCTGGCGTGCAGCTCACCGACAAATCGGATGCTGAGTGGCAGCATGCTTTTGCGCTGATGAACAAGTTCGATCCGGATTCCGGCGTGAAGGATATCCAGGCCTCGATTTCCCATTTGCGTGGACTCGATGGCTGCACCGGGAAGGTGGGCGCCGTGGGTTACTGCCTGGGTGGATTGCTTGCATACCTTACCGGCGCGCGCACCGATGTGGACGCAGCGGTCGGCTATTACGGCGTCAACATCGACCAGAAGCTGGACGAGGCGAAAACCATCGAGAGGCCGCTCATGCTGCACATTGCGGAGAAGGACCAGTTCGTCAAACCGGAGGCGCAAAAGAAAATCGCCGAGGCATTGAAAGGCAATCCTCTTGTCACCTTGCACTTCTATCCGCAGATGGATCACGCCTTCGCGCGCGAAGGCGGCGCGCATTACGACAAGGCCTGCGCCGATCTTGCGAATGGCCGCACCTCCACCTTCTTCAAGCAGCATCTGAGTTGAGTTCGCGTAACAACACAGAGCGATTGCAGCCGGTTACCCTGAACGGCCGCTTCGTGCGGCTGGAGCCGCTGACGCTTGCGCATCTCGACGATCTCGCCGATGCCGGGCTGGATTCGGAATTGTGGCGCTGGATACCCAATCAGGTGACGTCGCGCGAGGAAATGCGCAGCTACATCGAAACCGCGCTCGGCGAACAGGACGCCAGCATCTCGCTGCCGTTCGCGGTCATCCATCTGGAAAGCGGTCGCGCCAGCGGCAGCACGCGCTACAGCGCGATCAACCTGCCTAACCGCCGGCTGGAAATCGGCTGGACGTGGTACGCGCCTGCCTTCCAGCGCACGCCGGTGAACACGGAATGCAAGTTGTTGTTGCTCACCCACGCCTTCGAACGACTCGGCATGATCCGCGTGGAGTTCAAGACCGATGCTTTGAACGAGAAATCCCGCGCTGCGCTGGCCCGCATCGGCGCGGTTGAGGAAGGCACCTTCCGCAAGCACCTGATCTGCCAGTCGGGCCGCATCCGCGACACGGTCTATTTCTCCATCCTCGACAGCGAGTGGCCGGAAAGGAAGGCAGCGCTCGAAGCAAGGCTGGGCGGACAACCCCACAGTCGCGCATGATTGTGAAGTTTGTGTCATACGGCTAGTCTAGGCTCTCAGGTTTTCCGGGGAGGGAGTCATGCGCAAATTTTCCATGATGGCGGCAGCGGCGGCGCTGGTTGTGTCGGGCTCGGCGCAAGCAAAAGTACCGGTGCTCGATCTGGGCGACATCTGCCATTTCATGGCGGTTGTCGTGGATCATTCAACCGTTAGCGGTTTTTCGCACTTCACCTGCCAGACCGGCAATTTTGTTGGCGTGATCGGCAGGGTGCAGGGAACGGAAGGCCGGTCGATGATTGCCAGCGTGCGATTGCTCGACAAGCCGAAGAAAAACCAGTTCCTCCTGCGCGTGGACTATCCACTGGTCAACGGCGGAGGCTGGACGATGTACTACACGAAGGCCGGCTACACGGCGAAAGTCTATCAGAGCGGCACCTACTCTGTAATCAAGTAGACTCAATCGCCTGCATCCGATGCCTGAGCCGCGGCGCAACCAGAGGGCCGCCATCTCGTTGTCACTCGCGTCTTATCTGGACGGTGACATGAGCATCTTCGGCAGCATTCTGGGCGCCATCTTCGGTCGCGCGCAGCAAACAGCACCGGCGCCTTCATCCGCCACGGCCGGCAGTCAGCAAGCCCATCCACAAAGCGGCCAAGGGAAGGCGGCTTCGCCAACCCAGCAGGCACACGCCGCGCCGCAGCAGCAGCCAAAACCGGTGAGTCCGCCACCGCAGGCTGCCAAGCCGCAGCAGTCGGTGGATGTGGAAGCCATTCTCGAAAAGCTAAAGGCGGAAAAGCATGCCAACCTGGATTGGCGGCACTCGATCGTAGACCTATTGAAGCTACTGGATCTCGACAGCAGCCTGTCCGCCCGTCAGGAGCTGGCGAAGGAGCTGCATTATAGCGGCGATCAGCACGATTCCGCTGCCATGAACATCTGGCTGCACAAGCGGGTGATGGCTAAGCTGGCGGAAAGCGGCGGCAAGGTTCCGGACAGTCTGAAGCACTGACAGAAAGGGTCTTCGCGCATGGCTCTGTTTAATCTCGGTGGTTCCCATCGCGGTATGTCGCCGATCACCATGGCGCTGCTGGGTGTGCTTGCTTACCGCACGCTGCACGGCAAGGGCCGTCTTGCCGACATATTGGGCATGAACAAGCCGGGCAATCCTTCCGGCGCGCCGGTTCCTGAGACGGGTACGGGCACGCCGGGTGGATTGGGAGGCGTGCTCTCCGGCGGTCTGGACGGACTTGGCGGGATGCTCGGCGGCATTCTGGGAGGCGGCGCGTTGTCCGGCGGGCTGCAGGATCTGCTGAAGCAATTCCAGCAGAACGGGCATGGCGAAAAAGCGGACAGCTGGGTCGGCACCGGTCCCAACAAGCCGGTGGCGCCACACGAACTCGAACAGGCGCTGGGCAGTGACCGCATCGACTGGCTGACGCGCGAAACCGGGATGTCGCGCGAGCAATTGCTGTCGGGCCTCAGTCAGGCGCTGCCCGAGGCCGTCAACAAACTCACCCCGAACGGCCAGGTGCCGGACGAACAGGAGATGGGGAAACTCATCGCTTCCGGATAGCCCGCATAGCGCTGTGCAATGCCGCCCGGCCGCTCTCGCGGCGGTCCCGCGCCATTGAGCCCCGATTGTTAGAGCCCCATCCTGAGCGTAGCCTGGGCGCTCACTTTGGGAGGCACACCATGCGGAAGTGCGCGATCATCGCGGCTGCGGCCGCTGCGTTGACTATGTCAGGCACAGCCGAGGCCAAAGGTCCGGTGCTCAATTTGGGCGACATCTGCAAATCGCTGCTCCTGATCGTCGATCACGCGCGCGTCAGCGGCTATCCCATCGAGCATTGCCAAATCGACAGCGTCGTGGGCGCAATCGGAAAAGTAACCGGAACGGAAGGCCGGTCGATCATCGGCGGTCTTGAAATGCGGGGGCATCGGCGCCCCTATCTGATCGAGATTTCGTATCCCATGGTCGATGGCGGGACCTGGCGCCTTTACGTGGCGACGCACCAGTACAAATCGAAACTATACCGGCAGGGCACCTACACGGTGAGGGATTAGCGCCTTACCGGCGTGTATCCGGCTGCACATCGATGTCGAAGTGTAGCACGTCCTCGCGGATGCCGAGCTTGGTGTAGAGCGCAATCGCCGGCGCATCGCCCAGATCGGCCTGCACGAAGATGACACAGGCGCCGCGCCGGCTTGCAATCGCGCGCAAATTCTCGATCAGCGCGGTTGCAACACCCTGCCGCCGGTGGGGCTGCGCGACCGCGAGATCGTAGATGTAGATTTCGCTGCGCTCCTGCTCGAACTTGTCGAGCACATAAGCAGCGATGCCGCCGACCACCCCGCCATCATCGCCCATCGCCGCCAGCGCGATGAAGCTGTCGCGCGCGAGCAGGCGCCGCAAATAGGCATCGGAAGGTTGTTCATCGCAATACGTCGGCACATCTTCGAAGGCGCGCCCGAACATGCGCAGCATGGCGCGCATCGTATCGATGTCGTTCGCGCCCAGCTGACGGATATCGTGACGCATCGCTACAGCTCCGCTGTCGCCGTTGCTTCGGCACGGTCCATCACCACGCCATAGGTGCGATTGAGCGCCGGCTTCATCAAGGTGCCGAACGCCAGCACCAGCACGCCGCCCAGGCTCACCAATGCGGCATGCAGCATCCAGAATTCGCTCGCCGGCCAGCGCTCGTAGAGCGCACCCAATCGTCCGCTGATCGTGCTGCCCAAAAACACCGCCAGCGAATAGCCGCCGATCATGGTGGCGTTGATCTTGTCGGGCGCGGCACGCGAGACGAGCGCCGTGGTGGTCGGCGCAAAGAAAATCCAGCCGATGTTGGAGCCGAGATGAAATGCCACCGCCCACGCGAGCGAAGCGCGGCCGGTCGTGCCGGCCACCGCGCTCGCTGCGGCCAGAATCAAGGTCGAGGCGCCGAAAATCGAGCAGCCGATGGCCATTTTGGTGAACTCGCTCGGCTCGCGACCGCGGGCTCGCTGCCGGCTCCAGAACATCAGCACCAGCGGCATGCAGGCGAACGGCGCCAGCCCGTCCAGCGATTGCAGCCACGGCACCGGCATTGTCCAGCTGCCGAATGTGAGGTTCACGTGATCGCGCACCCAGATGTTGTAGGTGTTCCACACCTGGCTTTGCGCGATCCAGAACAGCGCCGCGATGGGCAGCATCAGGATCAGCAGCCACACGATATACCGTTCTTCCGCCGTCAACGGAGGCGCCGCCTGTCGCTCGCGGCGCGGCGGATCGGGTGGCAGAGATGGGCGGCCGTACAGGTACACGGCGAGCCCGATGAGCATGCCGAAACCGGCGAAGGCAAATCCCACATGCCAGGTGAAGGATTTCGCCAGCTGGCCGGTGACGATGGGCGCGATGAAGCCGCCCAGCGCGATCATTGCCGCGTAGATCTGGAAGGCGGTGGTGCGGCGGCGGTCGTCCTTCGCGTACAGCTCGCCCACCTGCGGCTGCAGGTTGCCGCGCAAACATCCCGCGCCCAGGATCAGCAGCAGCAGCGCCAGCAGAAAGGAACGGTCGAAGGCGAGGCAGAAATGTCCCGCGGTCATCAAGAGCGCGCCGAGCGAAACGGTGCGCACGCGGCCCAGCACGCGGTCTCCCAGCGCGCCGCCGAACACCGGCGTGAAATAAACAAGTCCGATGTAGAGGCCGAAAATCTGAAAGGCGAGCGCCTGGGTGGAGAGCGCACCCGTTACGGATTCGATTGCCGCGCGGAACGCGGCGAACCCCGCCACATGCTCCACGTGGCCGGGCAGCAACAGCTGCTCCACCATGTAGAGCACCAAAAGCGCCTGCATGCCGTGAAACGAGACGCGGTCCCACAGCTCCGTGCCAGCGATGAACAGCAGCCCACGCGGATGCCCGAAGATCGTTCGTTGTGCGCGCGGCGCTGAGTCCATGCCGCACTCTGCGTCGAACCCATGCCGTTCGGCTAGAGGTCACCTTTCGGGGCGCAATAGCTTGCGCCCAAATTGGGCACATGATAATGATGCCGTATGCGAATCATTGCCCGGAGTACGCTCCATGCTTTTGTAGATTCGCTGGCGGGCCTCAAGGATTGGCGGGCCGTAAAGGCTGCATTGGATGCATGGTTTCAAGAGGCGAAGCGCGCGCGATGGAGGAGCATGGCGGACGTAAAGCGCCATTACGCGACAGCAAGCGTCATCACCTCCGATCGCGCGGTCTTCAATATCAAAGGGAATTCCTATCGGTTGGTTGTCGCGATCGACTTCGAGAAGGCGATGGTATGGATCAAATGGATCGGCAGCCATAAAGCGTATGACAAGATCGATGTCGCAAAGGTGCAGCATGAAAAATGATGTCAGACCCATCCGGACAGAGGCCGACTACAACAAAGCTCTGGCCGAAGTGGAAAAGCTGTGGGGCACAAAGCTCGGAACACCCAAGGGTGATCGGCTGGATGTGCTTGCCACCTTGATCGATGCCTACGAGGCTGAACACTACCCGATGGATCCACCTGACCCTATTGAAGCGATCAAATTTCGCATGGAGAGTCAGGGCCTCACCAGAAAGGACCTTGAGCCCTTGATCGGGACTCGAACGCGCGTTGCCGAAGTCCTCAATCGCAAACGGAGTCTCTCTATCGGGATGATCCGCCGGCTTCACACCGAACTGCAGATTCCAGCGGATGTGCTAATCCGTCCAACGCGCCGTCACGCAGCTTAATCAGCGTGATCAAGCGCACCTACGACTTCATTGCCCGGCACGAGCGGTCGCTGTCGGCGGCCAGCATGATCGGTGGCTTCGCCTTCGACAACTACGCCTTCCGCCGGATCGACCTGCCCAACACCCAGCTGGTGTTCATCGGCTATCTCTCGCTCGCCGCCGTTTCCATGCTCATCCTGCATGTGCTGGCGGAGCGGGTGGCAAACGGCAAGCCGTGGCCGCGCTGGCGGGCCCTGCTGCCTTTCGCCACGCAATTCGCGCTGGGCGGATTGTGGAGCGCCTTCCTCATCTTCTATTCGCGCAGCGCCGTGCTCACCGCCTCATGGCCGTTCCTGATCGTGCTGCTCGCCATCTTTCTCGGCAACGAGATCTTCAAGAAGTACCATTCGCGGCTCGCCTTTGCGGCGATGCTGTTCTTCTTCGCGCTCTACTCCTACTGCATCGTCACCGTGCCGCTGTTCACGCACAGTGTCGGCGTGCTGAATTTCCTGCTGGCCGGCGGCATCGCGCTCGTCCTCTTCTTCATGCTGATGCGCGTGGTGAAGGGCCTGGGGCCGCAGGAATGGCGCGCCTCGCGGGTGGAAGTGGCGGTCGGCACCGCGCTTGTCTACGCGCTGATCAACATCTTCTATTTCGCCGGCGTGCTGCCGCCATTGCCGATCGCGCTGTCCGCCGGCGGCGTCTATCATTTCGTGAAGAAGACGGGCGACAAGTATCAGGCAGTGGCGGAGCCGCAATCGTGGAAGGTGCGCTTCGGTGCGCCGTCGCTCATGCATGTGAGGCCGGGGGAGGCGCTGTATGTGTACAGCGCCGTGTTTGCTCCGGTGAAGCTCAACACGAAGGTGCAGCACCGCTGGCAGCGCTACGACGCGGCGCATTTCAGCTGGCGCACGGTTTCGACGGTGACGTACCAGATTGTCGGCGGCCGCGACGATGGCTATCGCGGCTACACGCTCTCGCGCCGGATCACGCCGGGGCAGTGGCGGGTGGATGTGGATTTGCCGAACGGGCACATCATCGGCCGCGTGCGCTTCGACGTGGCGCCTGCCAACGGCGCGGTACAGACGGAACAGCGAATGCTGGGTTAGGTCGTTGTCTTACGAACTGAACACCGCTTGGCGATACTCCCTACGGCGCCGTCGACAGCACCACGGAAATGGCGTCCAGGCCGTTGCAATTGTCGGTCTGCGGATCGCCGTTGACGAATGCAATCGTCGTTTTTGTTTTCTGGGCTACGAATTCGGTCGAGAATTTCTGCCAGACCATCGTGTCACCGCTTTTCTTGGAATTGGTGAAGATGCCCGCGTCAGCGCCATCCACGTACACATGGACTGTGCTATCGACGCCCAGTTCACCGCCAGGGTTGTAGGTATTGCCGATATAGAAGGTGACAGAATATGTGGCGCCGGGCTGCGTCTTAAGCTTTTGCTGAACGCCGGTCGCCGAATTGCCGAAGGCTCCTGTCAGGTCGAGCCACTGGGCGCCTTTTTTCGCGGGAAGCGTAAACCCTCCCGATGTCTGATCCCCGCTGACAACGGCCACGTTCGTGTCGCCGACCACAGTCCAGCCATTGAATGTTTGGCCCACCGTAAATTCCACGTCCCCGCCGTCCGGAACCACCGGCTTCTCGAACGAAGGATCCATGACGAGATTGGCGGCGTAAACCGGTGAAATACCAAGCGCTATAACCCCGCCAACAAAGATTCCCTTGAGCATCACTGAGCCCCTCCGCATGCACAATGAATTACATTTCCCGTATGTATTGAGTCTTTCTGCGTTCAGCTCAAGCAACAAGAACTCGGGAGTCCGCGGCAAATTATCTTAACCTAGATTAAGCAACTCGCATTCACGTTCTTCCAGCCGGATTGCAACTCGCCTCGAAGAATCCGGATCACAAGATACCGGCCTGCCGAATGCGGTGACGGTGCCGAATGAGCAATACCGTAACAGGTAATGCGAATTCGAAAACTTGTTGCGATCAGCAGGACAAATTTATTTCATTACCACCCGTCTACCACCGCGCTTTCGGCCTTATATTGGCGTACATGAAAGCGCCGTTTGCATCGCTGCCCTCTTCCGTCATGGCCGCCCACCGGGGCGGCCGCAACCACACAATTGCGCGGAGTCGGTACTTCAAATGCGAGTCCGGTTCGCGAACCGCAACATCTGGTGTGTGATCGATGGCGGGGGGGAGGGGGTCATCCCACTTACCACCAAACAAAACGGACAATTCCGTTGCCGGATATGGAGGGGAGGGACGAGCGATTTCGTGAAAACAACCGTCAGGCATTTTCGTTTTGAGAACAATGACTTGTGGAGCATCCGATGAAAGCGATCCGGTTTGACCGCACAGGCGGTCCCGAAGTCCTGAAGCTGGAGGACATCGAACTGCCGCCGCCGGAAGCCGGCCAGGTGCGGGTGAAGCACGCTGCCATCGGCGTCAATTTCATCGACACGTACCACCGCTCCGGTTTGTATCCCGTGACCCTGCCATCGGGTCTTGGCCTGGAAGCCGCCGGTACAATCGAAGCAGTCGGCGACAATGTTTCCGATCTCAAACTTGGCGATCGTGTTGGCTACTGCACGGGCCCCATCGGCGCCTACGCGGAAGCCAACAACGTGCCGGCGGATCGGGTGGTGAAGTTGCCGGATGCCATCTCGGACGAAGTCGCGGCGGCATCGATGCTGAAAGGGATGACGGCACAGTATCTGCTCAAGCGCACCTTTCCGGTGCAGCCCGGGCAGACGATCGTATTTCATTCGGCGGCCGGCGGCGTGGGGCTCATCGCCTGCCAATGGGCCGCGTATCTCGGTGCCACCGTGATCGGCACGGTCGGTTCCGATGACAAGATCGAGCTGGCCAAACGCAATGGCTGCGCGCATGTGCTCAATACGCGCAGCGAGGATTGGCCGAAGCAGGTACGCGCGCTCACCGGCGGGGAAGGTGTGCCGGTGGTTTACGATTCCGTCGGCAAGGAGACGTGGGACGGCTCGCTCGATTGCCTTGCCGTGCGCGGCATGCTGGTGAGTTTCGGCAATTCCAGCGGCGCGGTGCCGGCGTTCGAGCCGGCAATTCTCAGTGCCAAGGGCTCGCTCTATCTCACCCGTCCGACGCTGTTTCATTACACGCGCACACGCGATGAGTTGCAGCAAACGGCGGACGATTTGTTCGCGGTGATCGAATCCGGCGCAGTGAAAATTTCGATCAATCAGCGTTTCGGTTTGGCGGACGCGCGCGCCGCGCATGAAGCGCTGCATTCCCGCACGACCACCGGCGCCACGGTGCTGTTGCCGTGATTTTCCAAGCGCTGCTGGATTCCCAGCTCTGTACCCAGCTTGCAGACCAGTGATGACTATGGTATGGAACCCGCATGGATGAAATGCGCAAAATTACCGTTGAGGTTCCAAGTCAGGATCTGGAGTACGCGCAAGCCTACACTGGCGAAGGCGTAACGGAGACTGTCCGGGCCGGGCTCAAAAAGCTGGCTTCGATTCGAGCACAGCAGGAGTTCAGAAAACTGCGGGGGACATACAAGTCCAGCCTCAATCTCGATGTGCTGCGGGAGGATCGCAGTTTCAGCCGCAAGCGCAAATGATCGCCGCGGACTCCTCAACCATCATAGCCTATTTCGACAACCTAACCGGTGCCGACGTGGAGCTGTTCGACGCCGCGTTATCGGCTGGCGAGATCGTCCTTCCGCCGCCGGTTCTGTCGGAGATTTTCTCCGACGCGCAGATGCCAGCCCAACATGCTGCGCTTGTTCAACAACTTCCGCTGCTGGAGATTTTTGACGGATATTGGTTTCGGGTTGGTCGGTCGCGGGCGACTGTCCTCGCAAAAAAGCGCCGGGCGCGCCTGCCAGACGCCTTAATCGCGCAGTCCTGTATCGACCATGATGTCCCGCTGATTAAGCGCGATGGCGACTTCGATCATTTCGCAGCATACTGCGGATTGAAGCTGGCTTAGCGGCCAGTTCTCAGGCGTTCATGCTGTCGAAGAAGTCGGCGTTGTTCTTCGAGGAGCGCAGCTTGTCGAGCAGGAACTCGACCGCATCGGTGGTGCCCATCGGCGCCAGGATGCGGCGCAGCACATACATCTTCGACAGCGTGCCCTTCTCGACCAGCAAATCGTCCTTGCGGGTGCCGGATTTGAGAATGTCGATGGCCGGGAACACGCGCTTGTCCGCCACTTTGCGGTCGAGGATGATTTCCGAGTTGCCGGTGCCCTTGAACTCTTCGAAGATCACTTCGTCCATGCGGCTGCCGGTATCGATCAGCGCGGTCGAGATGATGGTGAGCGAGCCGCCTTCCTCGATGTTGCGCGCGGCGCCGAAGAAGCGCTTGGGCCGTTGCAGCGCGTTGGCATCCACGCCGCCGGTCAGCACCTTGCCCGATGACGGCACGACGGTGTTGTAGGCTCGGCCCAGCCGGGTAATGGAATCGAGCAGGATCACCACGTCGCGCTTGTGCTCGACCAGCCGCTTGGCCTTTTCGATCACCATCTCGGCCACCTGCACGTGGCGTGTTGCCGGCTCGTCGAATGTCGAGGAAATCACCTCGCCCTTTACCGAGCGCTGCATGTCCGTCACTTCCTCGGGCCGCTCGTCGATCAGGAGCACGATCAGGTAGCATTCCGGATGATTGGCGGCGATCGCCTTGGCGATGTTCTGCAGGATCACCGTCTTGCCGGTGCGCGGCTGCGCCGTGATGAGCGCGCGCTGGCCTTTGCCCTGCGGCGATACAATATCGATCACGCGGCCGGTTTTGTCTTTCAACGTCGGATCGTCGATCTCCATCTTCAGCCACTTGGTCGGATAGAGCGGCGTCAGATTATCGAAATGCACCTTGTGCCGGATCGCCTCCGGATCCTCGAAATTGATCGAGGAAACTTTCAGGAGCGCGAAATAGCGCTCGCCGTCCTTCGGCGAGCGGATCGGTCCTTCCACGGTGTCTCCCGTACGAAGCCCGAAGCGGCGGATCTGCGAGGGACTGACGTAGATGTCGTCCGGACCTGGCAGGTAATTCGATTCCGGCGAGCGCAGGAAGCCGAAGCCATCCTGCAACGTCTCGACCACGCCTTCGCCGGTGATCTCGACGTCCCGCTCCGCCAGCTCCTTCAGGATGGCGAACAGCATGTCCTGCTTGCGCATGGAGGAGGCGTTCTCGATTTCGAGGTCCTCGGCAAAGGCAAGCAGATCGGTGGGGGATTTCGACTTCAAATCCTTCAGCTTCATCGCCTGAAGGCCGTCCTGGATGGTCATATCGTACCTTGAACTACGGTTTGGAGGAGGGTTTCCGGAAAAGCGCTGAGGGCTCCTGCTGCCCACTGCCTTTTGGAGTCTGATCTTTGGCCGCGCCGGCTACCGGCTGGAAATTCGCCTCAGGTTAAGCGTCTCGCCCTGCGGCTTCGGATGGGAAACAACACTTTATAGCTTGATTTGGCGCCGTTGAAAAGAGGCATCGCGGCAATGGTTCAGAAAGGCTGAACGATCACGAGAATGACAATGAATACCATCAGCAGGGCCGGAATCTCGTTCCAAACCCGGTAGAAGCGGGCAGAGCGACTATTGCGGTCCAGTTCAAAATCCCGCTGCCATCGCGCGAACAGGTGATGCGCCACTGTCAGTCCAACCACCAACAGGAACTTTACCTGCAGCCAGCGGTCTTCATAGGCGGCCGTAAGCCAGGCGAGCGTCGGCCCCAGGATCCAGACCGCGATCACCGCGGGGTTCATGATAGAGCGCAGCAGCTTGCGCTCCATCACCTTGAAACGTTCCGATTCGGCGGAGCCGCGCTGCGTCTCCGTGTGATAGACAAACAATCTCGGCAGATAGAGCAGGCCACTCATCCACGCGATCACCGCAATCACATGGAACGCCTTGATCCAGTCGATGTAATTGGCAAGGAAAACGCGAAGATCAGCCATCGATGTTTCCAAACCCACAGTGAGAGAGTTGCGGCGGGCAAATCCGGTCAGGGCCGCAGGTTACCACGCCGCCTCCATCCAGCGCCCGTTGCACCATGTTGGCAAGTCCTTCGATGAACAGCGGGTGCGTTCCAACCGCCGGCACCCGGATGTAATCGGGCACGCCGCATTCCTTTGCGAGGTTGCGATAGTCGATGTCCAGTTCCACCAGCGTTTCGGAATGCTCGGACACGAAGGCGATGGGCGCAACGATTACGCCTTTGCCGTCGGTTCCGGCGCGGCGAATTTCATCGTCCGTCGCCGGGTCGATCCATTCCATCGGCCCCACGCGGCTTTGGTAGCAGAGGCTCCAGTCGAGTCCGTCTATTCCCAACCTGTCCACAACCGCTTGCGCTGTTCTTTCCACCTGCCACTGATACGGATCGCCCTTGGCAATCGTGCGCTTGGGAAGTCCATGCGCGGATAACAGCAGGCAATAATCCACACCCGACTTTCGCGATGACATCGCTGTCGCGATCAACTCCGCCAGAGCCGCGATGAAACCGTCCTCCCAGGGATAGCAGCAGGCGCGGGACTGCGGCACCGTCAGGCCGGCCCGTTTTCTCGCCTCCCACCAATTGTCGAGCGAGGAAGCCGTGGTGGTGGTTGAGAATTGCGGGTAAAGCGGCAGCAGCACGACGCGATCAGCACCCCAGCCTCTGATTTCCTGCGCGGCACTGAGCGCAAACGGCTTCCAGGCACGCATGGCGATAAAGCTGCGCGCCTCGATCCCGCGCCTGGCAAGCGCTGCATCCAGAGCACGCGCCTGCTTTTCGGTTTCCGGCAAAATGGGCGAACGGCCGCCGATCTTCCGGTAAATCTCGCGCGCGATCGGTGCCCGCCGCTTTGCGATCCATCGCGCCAGGGGAAGGCGCAGCGGCTTCGGCAGGGGAATCACCGCTTTGTCGGAAAACAGATTGCGAAGAAACGGCTCGACCGCCTCGGGCGAATCCGGACCTCCGAGATTGAACAACACCACGGCAACCTTCACCGCGCCGCCCTCACCTTCTCGACCAACACGGCAACGTTCTCCGGCGGTGTATCGGGCAGAATTCCGTGACCCAGATTGAAGATCAAAGGACGGCCCGCCGTCGCCGCCAGAATGTCATCGATGCCGCGCATCAGCGCAGGGCCGCCGGCGATCACCGCGACCGGATCGAGATTGCCTTGCAAAACAACATTGCCCGGCAAATTCTCCACAGCCCATGAAAGTGGCACGCCGGTATCCATCGATACGGCATCCACACCCGTCTCCTGCGCGTATAGAAGATAGCCTTGCAAACTCGCCGTTCGTGGAAAGCCGATGATACGAGCCCGTGGATGCGCTGCTTTCACCTTGTCCACAATCCGTTTCGTAGGCTCCACCACCCACTCGCGATAGCGGACCTCCGGCAAACCACCCGCCCAGCTGTCGAAGAGCTGCACGGCATCCGCCCCGACATCGATCTGCGCGATCAGGTGCTGCGCGACGCAATCTCCGATCCGTTCGAGGAGCACCGCAAATGAGTGCGGATCGCGATAGCCCCACAGCCTGGCGGCACGTTGCTCGTCACCGCCTCGGCCAGCCACCATATAGGTCGCGAGCGTCCATGGGGCACCCGCAAACCCCAGCACGGCGATCTCCGGTGGCAATGCGCCCCTCACACGCTGAATGGTTTCGTAAGCCGGTGCCAACCGCTCGCGCCAAACTTGTTTCTCCTGCTCCAGTTCAAGCAACGAAGTGACTGGCTGCAGCGATGGTCCCTCGCCTTCCTCGAAGATAACCTCCCTGCCCAAAGCGTAGGGAACCGTCAAAATATCGGAAAAGATGATCGCAGCATCGAAACCAAAGCGCCGGATTGGCTGAAGCGTCGCCTCTGCCGCCAGTTCCGGCGTCATGCACAGCTTCCAGAATGATCCGGCCTTCGCCCGCAGCTCGCGATATTCCGGCAGGTAGCGTCCGGCTTGCCGCATCAGCCAGACCGGCGGGGGAGATGAGACATCTCCGTTCAACGCACACAGAAGCCGGCTACCATCTTTCTTCAAGAGAAAGACTCCTTAAAAGAGTGAAGATGATGTTGGCCCTGTGCTGTTGTGGATGATGTGCGTGTGAGGTTGGTCATTAGGCCTGTAATGCCTGTACCTCAAGGGTTTCGCTCTGCAGACCTTTCTGTGAGCATAGGGTGGGATGGAATCCGCAGAACGGTGAAGTTTCTCGCATCGGATGTTATGAGGCAGTGATCGCGGTTGACGGATTTTGGATGGGTGAGGGGCGATTGTGAGTAAGGTGTTTCACATTCATCTGGTGTCGGATGCGACTGGCGAAACCCTGAACGCGATTGCAAAAGCGGCGGCCGCGCAGTTCGAGGGCGTGGACGTCCAGGATCATTTTTACGCGCTGGTGCGCAGTCAACGCCAGCTTGAACGGGTGATGGAACACATCCGCGTGGAGCCCGGCCTCGTGCTCTTCACCGTCGTCAACCCTGAGCTTCGCCGCCAACTTGAAAACCAGTGCAAGCAGCTTGGAATTCCCTGCCAGGGCGTGCTGGACGGACCTATCGCCGCGCTGCGGAAATTCTTCGGGGATGTAACTGAATCGCACAAACCAGGCGGCCAGCATGAACTCGATCAGCGCTATCTCCACAGGATAGAAGCACTGAATTTCGCCATCGCGCACGACGATGGCCAGTCGCTCGACATGCTGAACGATGCCGAGGTCATCCTTGTCGGCGCGAGCCGAACCTCCAAAACACCGACCTGTGTGTATCTTGCCATTCGCGGGGTCCGTGCGGCCAACGTCCCGCTTGTACCGAACATTCCCCCGCCGCCGCAGCTGCTGACGACAGGCGCGCCGCTGATCGTCGGGCTATGGGCCTCTCCTGACCGTCTGGTGCAGATCCGCCGCAACCGTCTGACGGTATTGGGCGAGGTGCGGGATACGTCTTATGTGGATTTGGAGAACGTAAGGGCGGAGGTTTCGACCACGCGGAAGCTCTTCGAACAACAGGGTTGGCCAGTCATCGATGTCAGCCGGCGCTCGGTGGAAGAGACAGCGGCGGCTGTGATCAATCTGCTGACAGAGAGGCGCGAAGCCGCGGAATGAGCGCCAGCCTTACACTGGCAGGGGTCGTGGGTTATCCGGTGGCACATTCGCTGTCCCCGAAACTTCATGGGTTTTGGCTGAAGCAACACCGGATACACGGATGTTATCTCCCGCTGGCGGTCAGGCCGGAGCAATTTTCGCTGCTCATACACGCCTTGCAGGTCGCGGGATTTGCCGGGGTAAACGTCACGATCCCTCACAAGCAGGCGGCGTTTGCGATCTGCGAGACCGTCGACGAGGGGGCGCGGAAGACCGGCGCGGCAAACCTCATCATCTTCAGGAACAGCCAGATCCACGGTTTCAACACGGATGTCGGGGGCTTGTGTGCGAGCCTGGAGCAGGACTTCGGCAGGGTATCCCTTGCGGGGAAAAAGGCGGTGTTGCTTGGAGCGGGAGGGGCCGCGCGTGCGGCCATCGTTGCGCTGGATCGGTTGGGGATGGCCGAGATTCGTGTCGTCAATCGCGATCCTGGCCGGATGACAACACTCATCGGGGAATTACGCCGCCATGCGACCGCCGAACTGCTCGCGTTTGAATGGCAGCGGTGGCCGGAAGCGGCTGACGCGGCCGCACTGCTCCTGAATGCCACGAGCGGCGGCATGGCGGGCGAGCGGAATTTGACCATTTCGCTGGAGCCGTTGCCGAAGGAAGCCACTGTGTACGATCTGGTCTACAATCCGTCCGAGACCATTCTGCTCAAGCAGGCGAGAGAGCGCGGCCACAAATGCGCAAACGGCCTCGGCATGCTGATGCACCAGGCCGTGCCCTCCTTCGAAGCCTTCTTCGGCATACGGCCTGCGGTCACGCCGGAGTTGCAGGCAGAACTCGAGCAGGCGTTGTCGTTGTGACGAAGCATCGGCCCCTTGTCCTTGGCCTCACCGGTTCGATTGGCATGGGCAAGACGGAAACGGCGAAGCTGTTCGCAAAGCTCGGCGTTCCGGTCCATGATGCCGATGCCGCAGTTCACAAACTCTACGAGCGCGGGGGCTCGCTCGTCGATGAAATCAGCCGCGCATTTCCTGGCACGGTTCGCGATGGCAAAGTTGATCGCGCGGCGCTCGCGATGGAGATCGGTACCAGCGCGGAGAAGCTCAAACGTCTGGAACAGATCGTCCACCCGCTGGTGGCACAGGAACAACGGGCCTTTATCGAAAAAGCGGCCCAAACCGGTGCCGAAATTGTGGTTCTTGACGTCCCTCTTCTGTACGAGACCGGCGGTCACACCCGCATGGATACCGTGGTAGTGGTCTCGGCGCCGCGGGAAATTCAGCGCGCCCGCGTGCTCAGCCGCCCCGGAATGACGCCGGAGAAGCTCGATCGTCTTCTCGCTCGCCAGATGCCCGACGCAGAAAAGCGTGCACAAGCGCATTTCGTGGTTGAGACGGACAAGGGTCTCGACCACGCTTTCGTGCAGGTGAAGGAGATCGTTGCCGCGTTGCGGGAGCGGCGGCGCAGGGAAACCGGCAGTGCGTGAAATTGTCCTCGATACGGAAACCACCGGACTCGATCCGGTCGACGGACACCGGATCATCGAAATCGGCTGCGTGGAATTGGTCGATCACCTGCCGACCGGGGTGACATTCCAGCGCTATCTCAATCCCGAACGTCTGGTGCTGGAATCCGAGCGGGTGCACGGCATCGCCGACGCGTTCCTGGCGGACAAGCCATTGTTCGCGCACATCGCCGACGAGCTGATCGCGTTTCTGGGCGATGCGCCGGTCATCATGCACAACGCCGGCTTCGACCTGAAATTCCTTAATCACGAATTGCGTCGCGTGGCGCGGCCCACCATTTCATTCGGACGCGCCATCGACACGATCGAGATCGCGAAGACGAAACTGCCGGGCGCGCGATACTCGCTGGATGAATTGTGCCGCCGGTTCGGCGTGGATCTTTCCAGCCGCGTAAAGCATGGCGCGCTGCTCGATGCACAGCTCACCGCGCAAATCTATCTGGAACTGGTTGGCGGCCGTCAGGCCCGGCTCATGCTGGCACCGGCGGACAGCGTCCTCGCGGCCGCCGCCAGCGAAATCCGCGTCCCTCGGCTAAGGCCGGAGCCGCTTCTGCCCCGCCTCAGCGAGCAGGAACTCGTGTTGCATGCCGCTTTCGTCGCGGATTTGGGCGCACAAGCGGTATGGAACTGGGCCTAAACGGTGGCCGGTGCCTGGGATTGCTGCTGCTGCGCCTCGGCCTGCTTGGCCCGATATAGCGCCGCGAAATCGATCGGCTCGATCAACAGCGGCGGCATCCCGCCGTCGCGAATGACATCGGCGACGACGCGGCGCGCGAAGGGGAATATGATGTGCGGCGCCTCGATGAGCAGGAATTGCTGCACGATCTCCGGCGGCGCGTTCTGAATCCCGAACATGCCGGCGTAGACAAGCTCCAGCAGAAAAAGAGGCTTGTCCTCGGACTTGGCGGTCACCCGCAGCTTGAGGTCGACCTCGTACCGATCCTGATCCAGCCGCCGCGCCTGCAGATCGACGCCAAGCTCGATTTGCGGCCGTGCTGCGGCATTTCCCGGTGCGCCTGGGTTTTCGAACGACAAATCCTTTATGTACTGGCCAAGGACCTGAACGCGAACCTCTTGCGGCGAGGGAGTACCGTCGCCATTGGTCATGCCGGGATGCTGCGGTTCGCTCATGTCGGGCTCGTCGGGCTGAAGGCGGGCGGGGCTAACATGGCCCGGTTGCAATGACAAGCGCGCGAGGCGGGGCGGGAGGTGTATGCCCGCCGGCGCGCGAAATGATATGCCTGCTGCTGGACGGACAAGCGCTCGAAGTCTATTTTCAGACGTTATAGAAGGCGCGGCACTTGTCGGTTGGATCGTGAACTCGCAACTGCTTTACATCGTTTTGCTCGCCATGGTCGCCGGGATCGTGCTGTTCCGGCTCTACAGCGTGCTGGGCCGGCGGACCGGTCACGAACGGCCGCCTTCCGACCGTTTCGAACCTGTGAGCGCGCCCGAGGCGGCCAAGGCCGAGCCTGTTTTGCTGCCGGATGGCTCCGGCTCCCGGCAGAACGCGGCTGATCCTGCTGCACGTGGATTGCTGGACATCAAGCTCGCAGACCGCAACTTCGATACTGCGCACTTTCTGGATGGCGCGAAGCGGGCCTACGAAACCATCGTCACGGCGTTTGCGCGCGGAGAGCGTGATACCTTGCGGCCGCTGCTGGGCGACGAAGTGTATGCCGCGTTCGATCACGTGATCGGCGAGCGAGAGAAGCGCAAGGAGAGGGTCGAATTTACGTTCATCGGCTTTCGCGATGCGAACATCTCCGGCGCCAGTCTCAAGAACAATATTGCGGATGTCACAGTCTCCTTCGGAGCGCAGTTCAGTTCTGTTACCATCGATTCGACAGGAGCGGCGATTGACGGCAATTCCAATGCCGTTCGCGAAGTCTCCGACGTGTGGTCCTTCGAGCGCAATGTGCGCTCGTCCGATCCGAACTGGAAACTGGTGGCCACCTCGGGCGAAGCAGGTTTGCAGGGCTCTTGATGGCCGGCCGGTGGCGGTCCGTCCCTCGCTTCGTTCTGATCGCCGTCGCTGCATTGAGCGCGGTTGCCCTGTTCGCTCTCTGGCGTCTGTATGCGCCTTCGCTACCGCGGCATGCCAGCGAGGCGGTTCTCGTTCCTGTGCGGTTCGCCGATCTTGCTGGATGGAGAAGCAGCGACCCTCGCGCTGCCCTGCAGGCGTTTGTGCGCTCCTGCGTGATTTTGCAACAAAAGTCTCCCACGGTCCGCCTGGGTGCCAGGGGATACGCCGGTGCCGTCGCGGACTGGCAACAAGTCTGCGCCACCACGCCAGCCGTGAGTTCGCCCGCCGGCCGAATTCGCGGCTGGTTCGAGGCTGGCTTTCGTCCCATGGAAGTGAGATCTGAAAACGGGCCGGCGGCTCTGCTCACCGGATACTATGAACCCGAATTGGCCGCCTCGCGGACACGTCATGATCAATTCCAGACACCGATTTACGGTCTCCCGGAAAATTTGGTCAGCGTCGACCTTGGCGATTTCAGAAATGAGCTGCGCGGCGAGCGCATCATCGGCTGCGCGGGCGGTCATCGTCTGCTGCCGTGTCCTGCGCGCGCCGCGATTGACGCAGCTGGTCTGAAGCAAGGCGAGGTGCTGTTCTATGCCGCCGATCCGGTTGCCGTTTTCTTCCTGCACATTCAGGGCTCCGGCCGTGTGCGGCTTGAGGATGGTAGTCTCGTCCGCGTGGCCTATGCCGGCCAGAACGGGCGGCCGTACAAAGCGATCGGTCGCACTTTGATTGAACGTAGACTGCTTCCGCGCAACGGCATGTCGATGCAGATTCTGCGCGATTGGCTGCACCGTAATCCATCGCAAGCGCGCGAGATCATGGAAACCGACCAGTCCTACGTCTTTTTCAAGGACGCTTCGCTCGGCGATCCGGCTCTCGGGAGTCCCGGCAGCGAGGGTGTGCCACTGACGCCGGGTGCAAGTCTCGCGATCGATCCGCGGGTCCATCCCTATGGGCTCCCGATCTATGTCGCTGCGACTCGCCCCGATGCGAATCCGGATAAACCTGAGCAAGCCTTCAACCGTCTGCTCATAGCGCAGGATAGCGGCGGCGCCATCCGCGGTCCCGCCCGCGGCGATGTGTTCTGGGGTTTTGGCAATGACGCGGAATCCATCGCCGGCCGCATGAAAGCCACCGGCCGATTCTTCGTGCTTCTGCCAACGGCTGTCGCCGCGCGCCTGGGGCATCGAAGAGTGCTCACCACGTCATGATCCGCAGACGCCGGCCCGCAACCGATGAAGAGCGCGCGCTGTTTGAATACGTGCTGCGCGGCGGCGATCCGTCCGAGCCCGCGAAGCCGGAGAAGGCGAAAATTGAGGCCGAGATCGCGCTCACCAAACCACATCGTCCGCCGCGGCGGCCGACAGGAATAGACGGACGGACGGCAGAGCGCCTGCGCAAAGGACTGATCGAGCCTGGCGCCAGTCTCGATCTCCACGGCTTTACCGAGACCGCCGCGCATGCCGCGTTGACGGTGTTTCTCCGAGACGCCGCCAGGCGAGGCGTTCGCCTTGCTCTCGTTGTCACCGGCAAGGGCTCGAAGTCTGTCTCGGAAGAACCCTTCAGCCTGGGTCTGGAGGGACGCGCGCGCGGAATACTCAGAACGATGGTGCCGCGATGGTTGTCGGAACCGGAACTCGTACGACTGGTTGCCGATGTGAGAACGGCCCATCGCCGTCACGGCGGCGCAGGCGCCTACTACCTCTATCTGCGCAAAGAGCGGCAGACATGAAGCAGCATTTTTCCGTCATCGAATTGCGCACGCGCGGGCCAGGCTTCCAGCCGTTCACGCAGGCGGCAGACTCTTTCCTGCGCGAATCCGGTGTGTCAGACGGATTGCTGACCTGTTTCGTGCGGCATACCTCTGCCTCTCTGGTCATCCAGGAGAATGCCGATCCGGACGTGCTGGCCGATCTCGCGGATTTTATGAATCGCCTGGTTTCGCGTGACCAGAGTCTCTACCGGCACACGGCCGAAGGGCCCGACGACATGCCAAGTCACATCCGCTCCATCCTTACGCAAACGTCGCTTTCCATTCCGGTGCGCGACAAACGAATGATGCTTGGCACCTGGCAAGGGCTCTACCTGTTCGAGCATCGCGACGCCCCGCACCGGCGCGAAATTTTGCTGCACATCATCGGCGAGTGATCAGACCAATCCCGCGTCTGCCGCAAGAGTGCGCAAGGAAGTCTCCGGCCGCGCGCCGTAATGCGAGATCACCTCCCCCGCCGCCAAACCGCCAAGCCGCCCGGCTTGCGCGAGGCCCTTGCCGTGCGTGATGCCATACAGAAATCCCGCCGCGAATTGATCCCCGGCGCCTGTGGAATCCACCACGCGCTCGACGGGCGCCGCATCGAGCACATGCACCTCCACGCCTTGCGCGATGACGCAACCTTTTTCGGAGCGCGTGAGCGCCGCGATACCTGGCCAGATTCGCGTTTTCTGCAAGACCGCATCGAAGTCTTCGGTCTCGAAGAGCGCTTTCGCCTCTTCTTCGTTGGCGAAAAGGATGTCGATGTCCTTGAGCAAAGCCAGGAACTCTGCTCTCCAACGTCCCACGCAAAAGGGATCGGAGAGCGTGAAAGCCACTTTGCGGCGGTTCGCCTTTGCCGCGGCGATGGCTTTGTTGATCGCGGCCTTGGCGTCGGGCATATCCCAAAGGTAGCCCTCGATGTAGAGAACTTCCGCAGCGGCGATATCTGCGTCGGAAATATCCGCAGGCGTGAGCTCGCGGCTGGCGCCGAGATAGGTGCTCATGCTGCGCTGGCCGTCCGGCGTAACCGCGATAATGCAGCAGGCCGTGGGCGGTCCTCCATCGGCCATCGGGGTGGTGTAGCGCACGCCCAATTCGCGCAAACCGCTGGCGAAGCTTTCGCCGAGTCGGTCAGCCTTCACCTTTCCGACGAACAGCCCTATTGCACCGAGCGAGGCCAGTCCGGCCATGGTGTTTGCGGCCGATCCGCCGGCCGCTTCCTGGGCCATGGGCAGCGCGCCGCACAAATGCGCCGCGCGCTCGGCATCGATCAGCGTCATCACGCCCTTTGAAATGTCGTGCTGGGCCAGGAATTCGTCGTCGGCCGGCGCAATGATGTCCACGATCGCATTGCCGATCCCGACAACGTCGTATCCCGATGACATGGAAATCCCCTGCGCCTGTTTTGTCCCCTGCCTATTCGAGCGACCTTATGTGTGCAACTGCACACGGCGGCCGCTCATTTTGGAATTCAGGTGTTTTTCAGCGGTTGGCGCGCCGAGCGCCAGACGGCCACGGGCTCTGCCGATTTCGGCGCGGAATGATTGCCGTTCTGTGCCGGTTCGGATGTATCCAGCCAACGTCCAAGGTTATGTTTCAGCCAGAATCGAAGCCGCTTGAGAAGAGTCGGCCGGGTAATGATCACATACACCTTGCGGACGTCTTCGGAGATTTCCCAGACTCCGGCGGAGTTTGCCGGGAACCAGATCGAATCGCCGGCCCGGATATCGATGGGCTCCCCGTCGGTCGGAACGAAGCGCGCGCTGCCGCTGATGAAGTGCGCGAATTCTTCCTCCATGATGGTGCGCTGCCAACGCCCCGGCGAGCATTCCCAGATGCCCATGCTGTCTATGCCCGGGATGTCGTCTATGAACTTTTTGCCGACCAGCGTGGCCGCCGGAAAACTCAGCGGCACTTTGACCGGACCCAACGAGTCCAGGTCAGCCTTGCGGATGGCCGCAGGTTGCGGAATGAGAATTGCCATGAATGCCAGCGCTCACAGGCACCCTATGAATGCGATGGCCATTAAAGGATCGGTGACATTAATTTCATGTTAAGGCCGCTCGTCGCCTTCGTCTTATTGCTTGGGATCGGCTCTGTAGCCGAGGCTAGGGAATTGGTCGCCACCCGGCACATGATCGCGGCCGCCAATCCCTATGCCAGCCGTGCCGGCCTGGAGATGCTGCGCAAGGGCGGCTCGGCGGTCGATGCCGCCATTGCCGCGCAGATGGTGCTGACTTTGGTCGAACCGGAATCGTCCGGCATCGGCGGCGGCGCCTTCCTGCTGGTCTACGATGCCAAGCGGAACAAGGTCACGAGCTTCGACGGCCGGGAGACCGCCCCGGCATCCGCCCGACCCGGCATGTTTCTGGACGCAAGCGGAAATCCCCGCCCGCATATGGAGGCCATTCCCGGCGGGTTGTCCGTTGGAGTTCCTGGCAACGTCGCCGTGCTGGAATTGGCGCACAAGAAATATGGCAAGCTCAAATGGGCGGCGCTGTTTCAGCCGGCGATTGCGCTTGCCGGGCGCGGCTTTCCCGTCAGCCGCAAACTCGCCGCCGAGGTGCGCGAAGAGCCGCAGATGGCGAACATGCCTGACATTCGCAACTATCTGTATCACAAGGACGGCACGCCGGTTCGGCAGGGCGAGATCCTGAAGAATCCTGAATTCGCGCAAACCATGCGGATAATAGCGCGCGGCGGCGCCAGGGCTTTTTATTCGGGACCGATCGCGCAAGCGATTGTCAACAAGGTGCAACATGCACCGGTGAATCCCGGCGGCATGGCGCTGGTCGATCTGGCCCGCTACCGTGCGGTCGAGCGGCCGCCAGTGTGCGGCACATACCGCAGCCACAAACTGTGTTCGATGGGACCGCCGAGTTCCGGCGGCGTCGCAGTGCTGCAGATTCTCAGCATGCTGGAACGCTTTTCCTCGTCGCAACTCAAGCCCAACAGTTTGAGCGAAGTGCATCTCGTCACGCAGGCCGAGCGCCTCGCTTTCGCGGATCGCGCGCAATATCTGGGCGATCCCGATGCTATTCACGTCCCGGTCGCGGGATTGCTGGACCGAACCTATCTGTCGCAACGTGCAGCGCTCATCGACCCGAAGCGCGATATGGGACCGGCGCAACCGGGAACGCCGCCGGCCACGAAATCTCCGTATGCGCCGCAGCGCACGCCGCAGCTGCCGGGCACCAGCCATCTTTCGGTGGTGGACGGTTCTGGCGACGTCGTCTCGATGACCACCACCATCGAATACACCTTCGGCTCGGAGATGATGGCGAAGGGATTCTTCCTCAACAATCAGCTCACCGATTTTTCGTTCGAGCCCATGCGTGACGGCAAGCCCGTGGCGAACGCGCCGGCGCCGGGCAAGCGGCCGATGAGCGCGATGTCACCCACCATTGTCTTCGGACCGGACGGCAAATTCAAAATCGCGGCTGGCTCGCCGGGCGGACCGATGATCATCACCTACGTAGCCGAAGCGCTGGTGGGCATGCTGGATGGCAATCTGTCGCCGCAACAGGCCGCCGCGCAACCGCATTTCGCCAATCCGAACGGCCCCACAATTCTGGAGAGCGGCACATCGATTGACGCGCTTGCCCCGCAGCTTACCGCGATGGGGCACAACGTCGTCGAACGCGGCCTGGGCAGCGGCTTGCACATCATCGAACGCGTGCCGGGCGGCTATATCGGCGGCGCCGATCCCCGCCGGGACGGCATCGCGCTCGGCGATTAGCTCCGCATGGCGGCTGATATTGATCCCGCGCTCGTAGAAGCTTGGCTTACGGCGCGCTCGATTGCACGCGGCCTTCCTCTGCCGGTGCCCGATCATGGCGGATGGCGTGTCGACACATCGTCCGACAAGGAAATCCGGCGTTGGGTATTCCCGCAAATGGCGGATGGCTTGCGTGAACTAGCCGACGACATTGTAGAGGCTCGTTATTTCCTTAAGCTGTGCGGTCTGGCCGAACAACTGATCGCAGCCGTACCGCCGCGCTGGAAGCTGCAGCCTGCCGGCTACCTGATGACGGCAACGGCGTCTTGGTGTGGACCGGTCGCGAGTCCGGAACCGTACCGGTTGCAGGTCGAACGGCAAGGTGTGGTCACAAGAGTGGTAGCCACTGCTGCTGACGGAAGTATCGCCGCGAGTGGAAACGCCGCCGAGACAGCGGATGCTTTTGTCTACGATCGCATCGAAACCGATCCAGCGTACCGCCGCCGTGGCTTGGCGCGCTGCGTCATGGCCGCCTTGGCCGCAGAGAAGAAATCCAGATCGACGCAGGAAATTCTGGTTGCCACGGAAGAGGGGCAAAAGCTGTACGCCAGGCTAGGCTGGCACGTTTGCTCGCCCTATTCGACGGTCACAATTCCGCTCCAGCCCGTACCGTAGCGGCCCACTGATCGTTCTATCCTCCCCCGTTTACGGGGGAAGTGGATCGCCGCGCAGCGGCGAGACGGTAGGGGAATGGCGCAAGACCCCCTTCCGCCTCGCACGAGAACGCGTGCTCGGCACCTCCCCCGCAAGAGGAGAACGTCGAACAGATCACTTCAGCGCCACCACAAAGAGTCGGCGGAACGGAAAGAGCGTCTTTCCGTCGGCGCGGCGGGGATAGGCATCGCGCAAGCGCGCGCGATACTGCGCGATGAAATCCTCGCGCTCATCCGCACCGAGCGGCTGCACAAAGGGACGCAAGCCGGTGCCGCTCACCCATGTCAGCACCGGATCGTCACCATCCAGCACGTGAAGATAAGTCGTTTCCCAGATGTCGACTGACACCGCAAGCGGCGCGAGAATGTCGAAATACACATCCGGCGACAGCACGTTCACCTGTCGCGCACCGACGAGTTTGATTGACCACGGACCGTTTCCGGCAACCTCGCGCATCAGCACGTGCGACGGCGCATCGAAATTCCGCGGCATCTGAAACGCGAGTGCGCCGCCATCGGCAACAAAGCCCATCAGACGCGGCAGCAGGATGTGCTGAGTGGGAATCCAGTGCAATGTCGCATTCGAAAAGATGACATCGTAGCGCGCCTTGGGACTCCACGATTCCACATCGCCTTCGACCCAGTTCGCACGAACTCCTGACATGCGTGCCTTGGCAAGCATCTCCGGCGAAGACTCCAATCCTTCGATCTTTGCTCTCGGCCAGCGTGCGGCAAGCAACGCCATGGAGTTCCCGGGGCCGCAGCCGAGATCGATCACCCGCGCAGGCGCGCTCAAGGGAACACGCGCCAGCAATTCCATCGCCGGCCGCGTGCGCTCGCTGGCAAACTTCATGTAGATGTCCGGATCCCAGCTCACTGCGGTTCCCGGTCCGGAATTTCGACCCGAAAGGTCGTGCCTTGCGGGCCGGTGGCGATCAGCGAGACGTCTCCGCCATGCGCGCGCGCGAGTTCACGCGCAATCACGAGGCCAAGTCCCGAGCCGCCGGGGCGGGCGCTGCCGGCGAAGGGCTGAAACAGCCGCTCGCGAACCTTGTCGGGAATGCCAGGTCCATTGTCCGCGACGTGGATCAGCACGCGGCGGCCATTACGCGAAGCGGAGAGGCGAATTTCTCCCGCCGTCTTTCCATTCACCGCGTCTCCGGCGTTGCGCAGCAGATTCAGCACAATGCGGTAGAGCTGCTGGGGGTCCGCATCGATCTGCAATTCCGGCGGGACCTCATCGGCCAGCGCGATCGCCGTTTGGCCGGAATGTTCGGCGAGCGCCGCCTCGCCCGCCTCATCCAGCAATGGCTTGAGTGCCATCATTTTGCGCTCGGGCGGATGCTCTTCGGCGCGTCCGTAACGCAAGGTGTTGGTGGCGAGTGCCACGGCGTGGTCGATGGCGCCGATCAGGCGCGGCGCAAGCCGCTTTACGACCGGGTCCTCGCTCGCGGCAAGCCGGTCGGATGCGAGTTGCGCGCTGGAAAGAATGTTCCGCAAATCGTGCTGGATTTTCGCGACCGCGGTGCCCAGTGCCGCGAGCCGGGCCCGGTGCTGAAGCGAGCCGTAGAGTTCGGTTTGCATGGTGGCGAGCTCGCGTTCCGCGATGCCGATTTCGTCTTGGCGCGCCGACGGTACCACGATGCGGCTGGCATCTTCCGGATTTTCCCGGAATGCGATCATCGCCCGGGTGACGCGCGCCATCGGCCGCACCAGCACGAAATACAGGCTGAGGAACACCAGCAGTGCGGTGACCGCGGATAGCAGCAAGGCGAGTAGAGCTGTTTGCACGGCATAACGCGCCAAGGCCTGATGGATCGATTGTTCGCCGAGGATAATGTCGACACCCTGCGCGCCTTTGATCCCGGTAGGCGCCATCACGCGCAGAGTGCGATCGCCACCGCGCAGCAGGCAATCCAGTCCATAATAGATTTGCTTAAGGGCATTGTCGTTTCGCAGGTCGATGATGAAATCGATGCGGCGGGGAACTTGCGTGACAAGAAAGAGTTCGTGCTCCTCCGGCCGGCGCAAAACGACAGCGCTGGCATCGGCACGCTTCAAAAGCTGCTCGCGCAGTTTGGTGGACAGCCGCTCTCCCGCGGCCTCGGTCAGTGGCAGGATGGCGAGCTCGGCCGATTCGACATGACTCTGTAGGAGTGCGTGATGGTAGCGACCCACTGAGGGTCCGAAAATGACGGCTTCGGTCAGCAGCACATAAAACAGGGTAAGAAGCAGAAGGCGGCCCGAAAGACTTTGCGCCACGAGCCGCCAGGCGCTGCGCATCCAGTTGCGAACCGATCCCGACATTTGGGCGCTTAAAGCACGGGCCGCCGGAGAGATGAAATCTTGCCGTGCTTGCGGGCGGCAGCGGCCTAAGCCGGCTCGGTCAGCGCGGCAGCTTTCTTTCTCAGCTGACGGCGCTTGCCGCGTTGCCTATCGCGCCGGGCGTTTCGGCGATCGCGGGATGCTTCACCGGGTGTTTCGGTGACCGATTTTTCCAGCAAGCGCGCGCGGCACTCCGCATACCAGGCTTCGTCCCGCTGCTCACAAACCCGCGCAAGAAATTCGCTAAATAGGCCCGCAAGGGCCTGCTGCTGCTCCTCCGTCAACTCGGACTTGTAACGATGCTGGATGCCCTTGTTCATCTGCGTGGGTGAGCGGTCGAAGGCGTGCGCTTTCACGGCGTTGTGGTCGCAGTTGAGATGCAGAATGCTCTCTATGGCGGAGATGGCTTCGTCTGGCGCGAAAGCCGCGGTGTCGTAGTAGAGACGGAGCGAATTCTGCAGCGCGCCCCAAATCCGGAATTGTTCAATCCGCTTGGCTGTCGATCGCGCTGCCTGATCCAGTGTCTTGAAGGTTGAGAATGGTTTTCGGCCCTTGCTGCGGGCCCTTGCCCCGGCATCGAGAAGAGACAAGCAGATGTCGCGGGGGTCGCGGTAGGACGCAATGACCTGAAGCTGCCCCTCCGTCTGCAAAGCCTCGAGCCAGGGAAACAGTGCCACGGGAGCCGCTTCATGGGTCTTCACAGCCACCTTGCGGTCGGGGCCGATGGTCTCAAGAAGCTGGCGGATGGCGGCTTCGAAAGCCTCCGGATGGCCTTGGGTTCCATAGAGGAAATTCTTGGCCATCAGATTGGGACCGGAGAGCGGATCCTGCGGATAGCCCGCGTCCATGAGGACGCCCCGGACCAGTTCGAAGCCCAGCGTGCTGCCCGACTTCGGGATGCCATAGCAAAGAACAAGCATCGCAGGTCTCTAGCGGAGTGCGGAGGATGCAGACAAGGCGCGTAACGTTGACAGATGACGGGTCGGTCCCTAGAAGGCCGCCTCCCGCGCCGGACGAATTGCCTGAGGAGTATCCGCCATGAAGCGCACCTACCAGCCGAGCCGGCTTGTCCGGAAGCGCCGTCATGGCTTTCGCGCCCGCATGGCCACCGCTGGCGGCCGCAAGGTGCTTGCCCGCCGCCGCGCCCATGGCCGGAAAAAGCTCTCGGCCTGAGCCCGAGTCGACGGCCCCCACCCCAGCTCTGACCATCGAGCGGCTGAAGCATCGGCCCGATTTCCTGCGCTGCGCGCGGGGCCTTCGAAAGGTAACCCCTTCGTTTGCGCTGGAGGCCGCTCCGACGCCTGAAAAATTTCTCAAGCCGAATTGCGCCCGTGTGGGCTTCACCGCCACCAGGAAGACTATCGGCGGGGCGGTGCAGCGCAATCGCGCCAAACGGCGATTGCGCGCGGCGGCGCAGGCCCAGTTTCCCCTTTATGGGATGCCTGGCCATGATTATGTTCTAGTCGCGCGCGCCGGCACCTTGACCCGGCCTTTCGTAGAGCTTTTGGCGGACCTTGGCGCTTCGCTGAAGGACGTGCAGGAAAAACTCGGCCAGATGCGAATCTTGAGTATATGAATAACGTTCTGCGGCGGTTTGGCATTCAGCTGCTTCTGGCGCCGATTCACATTTATCGATGGTGCGTCTCCCCGATGTTTCCACCCGCCTGCCGCTTTGCCCCCAGTTGCTCGGAATACGCCGTTGACGCGCTGAAGCTGCACGGGCCGGTCAAAGGCCCATGGCTGGCTGCGCGGCGGCTTCTGCGCTGCCATCCGGTGAAATGGCTGGGCGGCGCGTCCGGCTTCGATCCCGTTCCCCCACCGCGATAGGCCGATGGACAATAACCGCAACTTTTTTGTCGCCATCCTGCTGTGTGCCGCCGTCATCTTCGGCTGGCAGTATTTCGTCGCCGGTCCGCAGATGGCGAAGGAAAAGGCCCATCAGACGCTCCTTGCGAAGCAGAAGGGAGAGGAGGCGCAAACCAAATCCTCCAACCTGCCGAATGCGGCCGCCAACATTGCCAAAGTGATGTCCCGCAGCGCAGCGTTGCGCGAAGGCGGCCAGCGCATTGTCATCGCCACGCCGTCGGTCAATGGCTCGCTGCGGCTGAAGGGCGCCCGCTTCGACGACCTTCAGCTGCGCAAATACCGCGAGACGCTCGATCCCAAAAGTCCGGAGATCGTGCTCTTTTCGCCGGAGAGCACGGCCTTTCCCTACTACACGGTTTTCGGCTGGGCCGCTGGACCCGGGAGCAAGGTCAGAGTGCCGGATGACGCAACGCCATGGACACTGGCGAGCGGAAATGTGCTCACGCCGGAAACACCGATCACGTTGCGCTGGGACAACGGCCAGGGGCTCACCTTCACGCGCACGATCTCCGTGGACAAACAGTACATGTTCACGATCGCGGACACCGTCGCCAATCACGGAGCGGCCGCGGCCGTCCTCTCTCCATATGCTTACGTGTCGCGGAGCAACATTCCGCAGGACACGCACTACATGGCGCTGCACGAGGGCTTCGTCGGCATTCTGGGCGACGACCTGCAGGATCCAAGCTACTCGGACATGAAGCCGGAGACCCGCGAGAAAAATTTCCACTCCACCGGCGGCTGGCTTGGCCTCACCGACAAATACTGGATGGCGGCGATCATCCCGCCGCAGAACCAGCAGATCGACGCGAGCTATCGCGCGACCGATCCGGAGGCGAAGAAGGATTTTCAGGCCAGCTACCACCTGGGGCCGCAAACCGTTGCGCCCGGCGCAAGCGTGAAAGTTACACAACGGCTTTTTGCCGGCGCCAAGGTTGTTTCCGTGCTGCGCGAATATCAGGACAGATTGAACATTGCCCGTTTCGACTATGCCGTCGATTGGGGTTGGTTCTTCGTCCTCACCCGGCCGATGTTCTGGCTGCTCGATTATTTCGGCACCGTGACGGGCAATTTCGGCATTGCCATCCTGCTGCTTACCATTGTCGTGCGCCTGATCTTCTTTCCGCTCGCGAACACGCAGTTCAAGAGCATGAGCCGGATGAAAAAACTCCAGCCGCATGTCGAGCGCATCCGCGAGCGTTTTGCGGACGACAAGATGCGCCAGCAGCAGGAGATGATGGAGCTTTACAAGCGCGAGAAGGTGAACCCGCTTTCCGGCTGCCTGCCGATCTTCATCCAGATCCCCGTGTTCTTCTCGCTCTACAAGGTGCTGCTCGTCAGCATCGAGATGCGGCAGGCGCCATTCTTCGGCTGGATTCGCGATCTCTCCGCGCCCGATCCGACGTCGATCTGGAATCTGTTCGGGCTGTTCCCCTGGCATACGCCTGGGTTCATCCCGGCTTTCCTGGTGATCGGCATCTGGCCGATCCTGATGGGCGCGACGCAATGGCTGCAGACGAAGATGAATCCTGCTCCGACGGACCCGGTGCAGGCGAAGATGTTCTCTCTCATGCCGCTGATCTTCATGTTCATGCTGGCGAGCTTCCCGGCCGGCCTCGTGATCTATTGGACCTGGAGCAATCTGCTCTCGATGATTCAACAATATGTGATCATGCGCCGCGAAGGCGCGGAGATTCACCTGTTCAGCAATCTGAAAGTTCCGGGATCGATCAAGCGTCTGAGCGGTCCCAAGCCCGGCGCGGAAACTGGCGAGTAGACAAGTTCTGATGGCCAGCGACGTCGAATTCGCGCGCAAGCTGTTCGCTGGCCCGTGCGAGTTTGTGGCCGGCGCCGTCAGCCTTGAAGCGTTGCCGGAATCGAGCTTACCGGAAGTCGCCTTTATCGGCCGGTCCAATGTCGGCAAATCGAGCCTGATCAACGCGCTGGTCGGCCGCACCAAGCTCGCGCGCGTTTCGCAGACACCGGGCCGCACCCGCCAGATCAATCTCTTCCGGCTGCGCGACGCGATCGTCCTTGCCGATCTGCCCGGCTATGGTTTTGCGCGCGTCTCCAAAACGGAAGCCATAGCCTGGAACGCGTTGATCTCAGGATACCTGGTGAGGCGCGCAAGTCTTCGACGCGTTGTGCTGCTGTTGGATGCACGGCGAGGAGTCATGGAGTCCGACCGCGAGGTCATGGCTTTGCTGGATCGGTCTGCTGCTGCATATCGCCTGGTGCTGACCAAGAGTGACTTGCTGAAGACGGCCGAAATAGACGGATGGGTTCAAAACGTAACAGCCGAGGCAGCCGCGCACCCGGCTGCATTGGCCGGCGTTATCGCGACATCATCGGAAACCGCCGCAGGCATGGAAAATCTCCGCCTTGACCTCGCGGAACTCGCCCAGTCCTTCCAAGGCGGCGCGGTGGCGGGCCGGTAAGGCTTGGTCTATAAGCCGGAAGCTCAGAGGAACAGATGGCGCTCCAGGACGACGCCGGCGCATTGGATATGAGTCTGCGTACGCTCGCGCGCTGGCGCTCCACCGCCCGCGTGCTGGTGGAGGCTCTTCCCAACATCCTCAAATATGACGGCAAGACCATCGTCGTGAAGTATGGCGGCCATGCCATGCAGGGCGGCGTCTCCCAGCATTTTGCCCAGGATATCGTGCTGATGAAGCAGACCGGAATCGATCCGGTCGTCGTGCATGGTGGGGGTCCGCAGATCGGCTCGATGCTGAACCGGCTCTCCATCCCATCCAATTTCGTCGATGGCTTGCGCGTGACGGATGGCGCGGCCATCGAGGTGGTCGAGATGGTGCTGACCGGCTCGATCAACAAGCAGATCGTAAGCGGCATCAACGCTGCCGGCGGCCGCGCCGTCGGCATCTCCGGCAAGGACGGCAATCTGGTGGTGGCGCGCAAACTGGAGCGGATGAAACTCGATCCGCGCACCCTGCAAAGCAAGGCTGTGGATTTTGGATTCGTCGGCGAGCCCGAGGCAGTGAACGCCGAAGTCCTGCGCACCATCATCGACTCCGCCCTGATCCCGGTGGTTGCCCCCATCGGGGTGGGCCGCAAAGGCGAGACCTACAACATCAATGCGGACACCGTGGCCGGCGCGGTGGCGAGCGCGATGGCGGCGACGCGGCTGATGCTGCTCACCGATGTGGAAGGCGTGCTCGACAAGGAGGGCAAGCGCATCCGCAGGCTCGCGGTCGCGGATGCGCGCGCGCTGATCGAGAAGGGCACCATTTCCGGCGGCATGATTCCCAAGATCGAAACCGCCATCGAAGCCGTCGAAGGCGGCGTGAGCGCGGCGGTCATTCTGGACGGCCGCATTCCCCATGTCCTCCTGCTCGAACTGTTTACCGAGCACGGCGCCGGGACGATGATTACAGCGGCATGAAGGTATCGTGGGTTGCGGCCGCTGGCGTGCTGGCTTCAGGTTTGCTTGCGCAATCGGCGCCTGCGTCTGCGGCGCTGAAGCTTTGCAACCAGACAAGCTACATCGTCTACGCGGCCATAGGCGCGGCGACGAAAACGCAGCTCGATACGCGCGGCTGGACGCGCATCGTACCGGGCGACTGCGCCACGCCAATTCTGGACCGGCTGAGCGCGCCGGCCTATTTTGTCTATGCGCACACCTCCCGGTCGCATTCCGGTCCTCCTCGCGCATGGGGCGGTAACGTTCCGATCTGCGCGCGCGATTCGAACTTTTCACAGCACACCAAGCTTCCGGCTCGCGGCTGTCCGGGCAGCGATTTCTACAAGATGCCGTTCGCGCTGCTCGACCGTCACGGTGCGAATTCCTGGACCACCACATTCAACGAATCTCCCGGTCTCAGGACGCCGCGGGATGCCAGGCGGGCCGGCATCGCGCGGCTGCTGGAGGATCTGCATTATCGCGTCAATGTGCCGGGAGAACGTGCGCGCGACCTGGCGCTCGAGGATTTTCACAAGCGCGCGCATCTGCCGGCGGATGCCAACGAGGCGGAGCTGTTTGCAGCGCTCGAGACCGAGGCTATGAAAGCGGCGGCTCCTGCAGGTTTTGCCGTGTGCAATTACACGAGCCGGCCGCTGGTGGTGGCCCTTGGTCTTCCGGCAGGAAAGGGCGCGGCAACGCGCGGCTGGTGGGAAGTCGCTCCCAGCGCCTGCCCCCATCTTTTCACGGAACCGCTGAAGACCGATCGGGTGTTTCTGCTGGCGGAAGAAAAAGGCCATCGCCCTGTCGTATCCGGGCCCGTCAGGCTGTGCGTCGCAGATGGCAAGTTCGATCTGAGAACCGCAACCGAATGCAAACGCCGCGGATTGCGCGAGGCGGGGTTTGCCGCCGTCGATGTGAAGGGGCGGACCGGCTACGTCGCGAATATCGATGAGAGCGGCCTTTCGTCGCCCACCTCTCCTCGCGCCAAATCGCGCTAGCGCGACTTCGTGACGTTGCGGATTTTTCCGGTTTGTCCCACGCTGCGTCAATGTACTCAGAAATGGCCACCATCATCGAAGACGCCTGGGAGCAGCGCGAGTCGCTCGATACGCGCACAACCGGCGCCGTTCGTGACGCCGTGGACCGGGCACTCGCGGGCCTCGATGCCGGCCAGCTTAGGGTGGCGGAAAAAATCGGCGGCGAATGGCACGTGCATCAGTGGCTGAAGAAGGCCGTGTTGCTGTCCTTCCGCCTGAACGGGACGAAGCTCATCGAAGGCGCGCCGGGCGGGGCGGCGTGGTGGGACAAGGTCGATTCCAAATTCGCAGGGTGGGGCGAGGCGCAGTTTCGCGCCGCCGGTTTCC
>Ga0213876_10000244_pt1 | contig 51875 bp, 58 predicted proteins | sample BarmaccomBMRX_R9_FD_160113 | JGI IMG/M metagenome (GOLD analysis project Ga0213876, IMG submission 160113) | Root-associated microbial communities from Barbacenia macrantha in rupestrian grasslands, the National Park of Serra do Cipo, Brazil - RX_R9 | ecosystem: Host-associated > Plants > Roots...
CACCGTGTGGTCCCAGGGATGGTCCTCCCAGGCCTCGGGGAAGCCGGCCGCGAAGGCGATCAGCTCGGCCTCCGCCGCCTTTGCTTCGATCCTCGCCATTCATTCCCCTCCTCGGCGAAGGCGCGAGCGCCTGGACCGTGAGGCCGCTGGCCCGCTCCATGTCCTTGAGCCCGGGCTCGGCCACGCCGAACTCCTTCATCAAGGCAGAAATAGTTAACTCTACACGCAACAACCATGTCAACCGCCAGCGCGCGCCGAAAAGACGCGCGCCTCGATGAAGCTCTGAGTTGGGGCCTAGTCTTCCGCCGCAGCCGCCGCCTGGACAGGCCCGGAATCCTGGCCCTTGGCGGCGGCGTCGCGGTCGACGAACTCGATCACCGCCATCGGGGCGTTGTCCCCGTGGCGGAAGCCGGCCTTCAGCACCCGCAGGTAGCCGCCGTTGCGCGCCTTGTAGCGGGGCCCGAGGGAGGCGAAGAGCTTGCCCACCTGGTCCACGTCACGGACGCGGGAGATGGCGAGGCGACGGGCGTGCAGGTCGCCCTTTTTGGCGAGCGTCACCAGCTTCTCCACGAAGGGCCGCAGCTCCTTGGCCTTGGGCAGGGTGGTGGTGATCTGCTCGTGCTTGATCAGGGACGCGGCCATGTTGGCGAACATGGCGGTGCGGTGCGCGGACGTGCGGCCCAGTTTGCGGTGCGCGTATCCGTGGCGCATGGCTCTTACTTCCCCTTCTCGACTAGGTCCGCCTCCCGACGGTCCTTAAGGACTAGATCTGGTCTTCGAACTTCTTGGCCAGCTCTTCAATGTTTTCCGGCGGCCAGTTGGGCACGTCCATGCCCAGGTGCAGGTTCATGTTCGCCAGCACTTCCTTGATCTCGTTCAAGGACTTGCGCCCGAAGTTGGGGGTGCGGAGCATCTCCGCCTCGGTCTTCTGGATCAGGTCGCCGATATAGACGATGTTGTCGTTCTTCAGGCAGTTGGCGGAGCGGACCGACAGCTCCAGCTCATCAACCTTCTTGAGCAGGGCCGGGTTGAAGGGAAGCTCCGGCTTGGCCTCGCCGTCCAGCTTCTTCTTCGGCTCCTCGAAGGTGATGAAGACCTGCAGCTGATCCTGGAGGATCCGCGCTGCGTAGGCGACCGCGTCCACCGGCGATACCGCGCCGTTGGTCTCCACCTCCATGACCAGCTTGTCGTAATCGAGGCTCTGGCCTTGGCGGGTAGGCTCGACCCGGTAGGCGACCCGGCGGACCGGCGAATAGAGGGCGTCGACCGCGATCAGGCCGATCGGCGCGTCCTCCGGGCGGTTGCGTTCCGAGGGGACGTAGCCCTTGCCGGTCTGGACGGTGAATTCGATCCGGATGGAGGCCCCGTCGTCCAAGGTGCAGAGGACGTGGTCGCCGTTGAGGATCTCGATGTCCGAGGGCGCCTCTATCTGGCTGGCGGTCACCGGCCCCGGGCCCGTGGCCCTGAGGGTCATCCGCTTGGGCCCGTCCGAGTGCATCCGCAGCGCCAGCTGCTTGATGTTGAGGACGATGTCCACGACGTCCTCGCGCACCCCTTCCAGGGAGGAGAACTCATGGACCACGCCGTCAATCTGGATGGCGGTGACCGCCGCGCCCTGAAGGGACGAGAGCAGCACCCGCCGCAGAGAGTTGCCGAGGGTCACCCCAAAGCCGCGTTCGAGCGGCTCGGCCACGATGCGAGCCTTGCGGCCGGCGTCGGCGCCGGGTTCGATCTGCGGCTTCTCGGGGCGGATGAGTTCGTTCCAGTTTCTTTCGATCACGGGCGGGTGTCCTCGAACACGGAGGGGCCGGTCGCGTGGGCGGCGCGCCGGCGAAGGGGCGGTCGTTGCGTTACTCTAGACGCGCCGGCGCTTAGGCGGCCGGCAGCCGTTGTGCGGAATGGGGGTGACATCGCGAATGGTGGTGATGGTCATGCCGGCGGCCTGCAGGGCGCGCAGCGCCGACTCCCGGCCGGAGCCGGGACCCGAAACATTGACTTCCAGGGTGCGCACGCCGTGCTCGGCGGCTTTGCGCCCGGCATCCTCGGCCGCCATCTGGGCGGCGTAGGGCGTGGACTTGCGGGAGCCCTTGAAGCCCATCATGCCGGCGCTGGACCAGGAGATGGCGTTCCCCTGGGCGTCGGTGATGGTGATCATGGTGTTGTTGAACGAGGCGTTCACGTGCGCGACGCCGGAGGTGATGTTCTTACGCTCGCGCTTTTTGACGCGGGCCGGTTCCTTGGCCATGAGACGCCCCTTATTTCTTCTTGCCGGCGATCGGCTTGGCCGGGCCCTTGCGCGTGCGGGCGTTGGTGTGCGTGCGCTGCCCCCTCACCGGCAGGCCCCGGCGGTGGCGCAGGCCCCGGTAGCAAGCCAGGTCCAGCAGCCGCTTGATGTTGACCGCGGTCTCGCGCCGCAGGTCGCCCTCGACCCTATAGTCGCGGTCGATGGCCTCGCGGATGTGCAGGACCTCCTGGTCGGTGAGTTGGTTAACGCGACGGGCATCCTCGATGCCGACCTTGTCGACGATCTCACGCGCCTTGGCCGGACCGATGCCGTGGATGTACTGAAGCGCGATGACGACGCGCTTGTTGGTGGGAATGTTGACGCCTGCGATACGGGCCACGCGCGCTTCTCTCCTGGTCACGCCAAGAAACGCGAAAAACCCGGCCGGCCATCGCGATCCAGGAATCGCGGCGCCCGGCGCGGTGATCGCGCCCTTTCGCGGAAGCCGATCCCATATAGGGATCGACCCGGCCGCGTCAATGGCGAAGGGCCCAAACCGAGACGTTAGGCTCTCCTGGTCTCGATCGCCGCGTCGATGGACGAGGCGACCTCCTCGATGGAGCCCATGCCGTCCACCTCGGTCAGCTTCTTGTGGCCCCGGTAGTAGGGCAGCAGGGGGGCGGTCTGGGTGTTGTACTCCGCCAGCCGGACCTTGAAGCTTTCCGGGTTGTCGTCCGGGCGGCCGGATTCGGCGAACCGTCCCGCCACCCGCTCGAGCAGCGCCTGGTCGTCGACCTTGAGCCGGATCACCAGGTCCAGGGGGCGCCGGCGGTGGTCGAGCATGGCGTCGAGCGCCGCGGCCTGGGCGAGGGTGCGCGGGAAACCGTCGAAGATGGCGCCGCCGGCGGCCTCGGCCTCGGGGAGCCTGGCCTCGATGAGCTCGATGACGATGGCGTCGGAGACCAGCTCGCCCCGCTCGATGATCCCGGCCACCCGCTTGCCGAGCGCCGAGCCGGAGGCGATCTCCGCCCGCAGCATGTCGCCGGTGGAGAGGTGCACCATGCCGCGCGTAGCCACCAGGCGTTTGGCCTGGGTCCCCTTCCCGGCGGCGGGCGGGCCGAAGAGGATCAGGTTCATTCTCCCCCCTAGTGCGGGCTGAAGCGCGGGTTCGGCTAGCGTCTGCCGCCGCGCAGCTTGGATTTCTTGATGAGGCCTTCGTACTGGTGCGCCAAGAGATGCGACTGGATCTGCGCCACTGTGTCCATTGTCACCGAGACCACGATCAGGATCGAGGTGCCCCCGAAGTAGTAGCTGCTGATGGTGCCGTTCGCCATTAGCGCCTCCGGCAGCAGGCAGACGGCGGTGATGTACATCGCCCCGATGACGGTGAGCCGGGTGAGCACATAGTCGATGTACTCGGCGGTGCGCTTGCCAGGCCGGATGCCGGGCATGAACCCGCCGTACTTGCGCAGGTTCTCCGCCGTGTCATCCGGATTGAACACCACCGAGGTGTAGAAGAACGAGAAGAAGACGATCAGCAGCCCGTAGAGCAGCATGAAGAGCGGCTGGCCGTGCTGCATCTGGACCTGGAGCCCCTGGGCCCAGCCGGGCAGCTTGCTGCGGTCCATGAAGCCCATCACCGTGGTCGGCAGGAGCAGCAGCGAGGAGGCGAAGATGGGCGGGATCACCCCGGAAACATTGATCTTCAGCGGCAGGAAGCTGGTGTCGCCCCCGAACATCCGGTTGCCCACCTGACGCTTCGGGTACTGGACCAGCAGCCGGCGCTGGGCGCGCTCCATGAAGACGATGAAGATGACGACGCCCACCGCCAGGGCGAGGAAGAAGAGCAGGGTCGTGCCGGCCAGCGAGCCGTTATGGGTGGAGGCGAAGAGCTGGTAGAGGGCGGTGGGCAGCCGCGCCACGATGCCGGCGAAGATGATCAGCGAAACGCCGTTGCCGACGCCGCGGCTGGTGATCTGCTCGCCCAGCCACATCAGGAACATCGTGCCGCTGGTGAGGATCACCACCGTCTTCAGCATGAAGAGCGGCCCCGGATCGAACACCACGCCGTGGCTGTTCTGGAGGCCGATGGCGATGCCGCTCGCCTGGAACATGGCGAGGACCACGGTCAGGTAGCGGGTGTACTGATTGAGCTGCTTGCGGCCCGCCTCGCCGCCCTCCTTGCGAAGCTTCTCCCAGGGCGGATAGACCGTCCCCAGGAGCTGGACGATGATCGAGGCCGAGATGTAGGGCATCACGTTCAGGGCGAAGATCGCCATGTTCCGCACGGCCCCGCCGGAGAACATGTTGAACATGCCGAAGATGCCGTTCGCCTGCCGGTCGAACATCGCGGCGAAGGCCACCGGGTCGATGCCCGGGATGGGGATGAAGGCCCCGATCCGGTAGACGACCATGGCCAGGAGCGTGAAGAGGAGTCGCTTGTGGAGTTCGGTCGCCTTCTGGAAGGCGCCGAGATCCATGTTGGCGGCGAGCTGCTCGGCGGCCGAGGCCATCTAGAACCCCACGACTGATGCGCGACCCAGCCTAGATAGGGCTCGGGGCGCCGATGCTCCAGTGCGACCTGCCGACCTCTCCCGCCGGGGGCGGCAGGGACCCATGCGGTTCGGCGCACGGGAGGGTGAGGGCTTACGCATCGGAACGGCTACTGGATCAGGATTCGGCCTGCGCGGGCGCCGGCCGGGTGACGGTGAGGGTCCCGCCGGCCTTCTCCACCGCCGCCCTGGCCGAGGCCGAGGCGGCGTAGACGGTGATGTCGAGCTTCGACTTGAGCGCGCCGGCCCCGAGCAGCTTGACGCCGTCCTTGGCGCGGCGAAGCACCCCCGAGGCCACCAGGGCCGCCGCGTCGATGGGCTTCTTGGCGTCGAGCTTGCCCGCCTCGATCGCCTGCTCGATCCGCCAGAGGTTCACCTCCGCGAAGCTCTTGGCGAACGGGTGGTTGAAGCCGCGCTTGGGCATGCGCATGTGCAGGGGCATCTGACCGCCCTCGAAGCCGGCGATGGCGACGCCGGTGCGCGCCTTCTGGCCTTTTTCGCCGCGCCCGGCGGTCTTGCCCTTGCCAGAGCCGGGACCGCGCCCCACCCGCATGCGGTTCTTGGTCGCGCCCGGACGGGGCGCCAGTTCGTTCAGCTTGGTCATCGCCTTCTCGATTCAAGAGTTTGCGCCGGGCTCGGCCCGACTCGGCTTCGTCCCTGGAAGGGGCGTTACTCCACCACCTCCACGAGGTGGGCGACCTTGGCGATCATGCCGCGCACGGCCGGGGTGTCCTCGAGGGTGCGGGTGCGTCCCAGCCGATTGAGCCCCAGCCCCACGAGGGTGGCGCGCTGGTCCTTGCGGCGACGGATGGGGCTGCCGGTCTGACGGACTGTGACCTCGGCCATGGTCAAGCCTCCGCCGCTTCGGCGCCGGCCGCATCGGCCCGGCGACCTATGATGTCGGCGACCTTCTTGCCGCGCTTGGCGGCGACCTGCCGGGGCGAGGCCTGCTGCTTCAAGGCCTCGAAGGTGGCGCGCACCATGTTGTAGGGGTTCGACGAGCCCATCCGCTTGCCGACCACGTCCTGGACGCCCAGGGCTTCCAGCACCGCACGCATCGGGCCGCCGGCGATGATGCCGGTGCCGGCCGGCGCGGCCCGCATGGTGATCTTGCCGGCGCCCCAGCGCCCCACGCCGTCGTGATGCAGGGTGCGGCTTTCGCGCAGCGGCACGCGGATCATCGACTTCTTGGCTTCCTCGGTGGCCTTGCGGATGGCTTCCGGCACCTCGCGCGCCTTGCCGTGGCCGAAGCCCACCCGGCCCTTCTGGTCGCCCACCACCATCAGGGCGGCGAAGGAGAACCGCCGGCCGCCCTTCACGGTGGCGGCCACCCGGTTGATGAACACGAGCTTCTCGACGATGTCGCTGTCGGCGCGGTCCTCCCCGCCCCGGTCCCTCCGGTCGCGGCGATCGCGTTGTTCTGGTCCACGAGCCATTCGATTTTGCCCTTAGAAGTTCAAGCCGGCTTCGCGGGCGGCGTCGGCGAGCGCCTTGACCCGGCCGTGATAGAGATAGCCACCTCGGTCGAAGACGACGTCCTTGACGCCCTTGTCGAGGGCCCGCTTGGCGATCAGCGCGCCAACCCGCGCGGCGGCCGCCTTGTCGGCGCCCTTCTCGGCGGTTTCCTCCAGGGTGGAGGCGTGGGCGAGGGTGACCCCGCGCGCATCGTCAATCACCTGGGCGTAGATGTGCTTGGCCGAGCGGTGGACGGACAGGCGCGGCCGTCCGCCGGCGACTTGCTTCAGCCGGTGACGGACGCGAAGGGCCCGTCGCTGGGTCGGATCGAGTCTGGAAAGCGCCATCTTACTTCTTCTTGCCTTCCTTGCGGCGGACCTGCTCGCCCGCGTAGCGCACGCCCTTGCCCTTGTAGGGCTCGGGCGGGCGCACCTTGCGGATGCGCGCGGCGATCTCGCCGACCAGTTGCTTGTCGATGCCGCTGACCCTGATCTCGGTCTGCTTCGGCGTCGCAAAGGTGATACCGGCGGGCGGCTGGATGTCCACGTCGTGGGAGAAGCCGAGCTGCAGCGACAGGGCCTTGCCCTTCATCGCCGCGCGGTAGCCCACCCCCACCAGCTCCAGGGTCCGCTCATAACCCTGGGTAACCCCCTCGATCATGTTGCCCACCAGCGTGCGCGACAGGCCCCACATGGCCCGAGCCCGCTGGGTCTCGGCGCGCGGGGCGAAGTTGAGCGCGCCGTCCTCCTGGGTGACCGCCACCTCGTCCACGACGGTCCAGGAGAGCTCGCCCTTGGGGCCCTTCACGGTGATGGTCTGCCCGCTGAGCGTCGCGGTGACGCCGGAGGGAATGTTGACCGGCTTCTTGCCGATGCGCGACATGGCTCTTCTCCCCTCCCCGTCCCTAGTAAACGCGGCAGAGCACTTCGCCGCCGACGTTGGCGTCGCGGGCGGCGGTGTCGGACATGACGCCCTTGGACGTCGACAGGATCGAAATGCCGAGGCCGTTCTTCACCGGCTTCAAGTCGGAGATCGACGAATAGACCCGCCGGCCGGGCTTGGAGACCCGGGCGATCTCGGCGATCACCGGCTCGCCGTCGAAGTACTTCAGCTCGATCTCGAACTGCGGAAAACCTTCGGCGTCGGCGGTGCGGGAGTAGCCGCGGATGTAACCCTCGGCCTGCAGCACGTCCAGCACCCGCTGGCGCAGGCGCGAGGCCGGGGTCAGCACCTTGGAGCGCTTGCGCTCGCCGGCGTTCTTGATGCGGGCGATCATGTCGCCGACGGGATCGTTCATCGCCATCCGCCCCTCCTCACCAGCTCGACTTCACCAGGCCCGGGATCTGACCCCGGGACCCGAGCTCGCGAAGCGCGATGCGGCTCATCTTCAGTTTCCGATAGAAGGCCCGCGGGCGCCCCGTAAGCTGGCAGCGGTTGCGGATCCGGGTCGCCGACGAGTTACGCGGCATCGCCGCCAGCTTCAGGCGCGCCTCGAAGCGGTCCTCCAGCGACAGATTCTCGTCGTTGGCGATCGCCTTCAGGGCGTTGCGCTTGGCGGCCTTCGCCTTCACCAGGCGCTTGACCATGTCGTTTCGGTTGACGGCGCTCTTCTTGGCCATGTCGGTCTCTGCTTGCGCCCTGCCTTAGGCGTTGAACGGGAATTGGAACTGCTTCAGCAGCTCGCGGGCCTCGTCGTCGGTCCGCGCGGTGGTGCAGACGACGACGTCCATGCCCCAGATCTGGTCGATCTCGTCGTAGTTGATCTCGGGGAAGACGATGTGCTCGCGAAGGCCGAGCGCGTAGTTCCCCCGGCCGTCGAAGCTGGTGGGCTTGAGGCCGCGGAAGTCCTTCACCCTGGGCAGGGCGATGGTGATCAGCCGGTCGAGGAACTCGTACATCCGGTCCTTGCGCAGGGTCACCTTGGCGCCCACCACCATCCCCTCGCGCAGCTTGAAGCCGGCGATGGAGGTGCGGGCCTTGGTGGCCAGCGGCTTCTGGCCGGTGATGGCGGTGAGGTCCTTCATCGCGGCCTGGGCCTTCTTGGAATCGCCCACGGCCTCGCCGATCCCCATGTTGATGACGATCTTGTCCAACCGGGGGATCTGCATCTCGTTGGAGTAGTTGAACTTCTCCTTCATGGCCGGGCGGATGCGGGCGCGGTACTCGCCCTTCAGCCGCGGCTCATAGGCTTCAGTCTCAGCCATTGATCACCTCGCCGGTCGTCTTGGCGACGCGCACCTTCTTGTCGCCCTCGATCCGGAACCCGACCCGGGTCGGCTTTCCGTTGGAATCCACCACGGCCACGTTGGAGATGTGGATCGAGGCTTCCTTGGGCTTGATGCCGCCCTGCGGGTCGCCCTGGGACGGACGCGTGTGGCGCTGCACGATGTTGAGGCCGGAGACGATCACCCGGCCCTCCTTGGGGGACACCTTGGCGACCGCGCCGGTGCGGCCCTTCTCGCGGCCGGAGAGCACCATCACCCGGTCGCCCTTCTTGATCTTGGCGGCCATTGCTACAGGACCTCCGGGGCCAGCGAGATGATCTTCATGTGGTTCTTGGCCCGCAGCTCGCGCGGGACCGGTCCGAAGATGCGGGTGCCGATCGGCTCGGATTGCTTGTTGACGATCACCGCCGCGTTCTTGTCGAAGCGGATGATCGAGCCGTCCTTGCGCTTGATGGCCTGGCTGGTGCGCACCACGATGGCCTGGAGCACGTCGCCCTTCTTCACCCGGCCGCGCGGAATCGCTTCCTTGACCGAGACGACGATGCGGTCGCCCACCGAGGCATAGCGGCGACCGGCGCCGCCCAGCACCTTGATGCACATCACCCGGCGGGCGCCGGAATTGTCGGCGACGTCGAGGTTGGTCTGCATTTGGATCATGGCTGGCCCTCCCTCAGCCCACGGCGCCCGCGCCGTCCTTGGGCAGGACTTCCCAGGTCTTCAGCTTCGACCTCGGGGCGCATTCGATGATCCGCGCCACCTCGCCTTCCTTGTAGGAATTGGCCTCGTCGTGGGCGTGGTACTTCTTGGAGCGGCGGACGGTCTTCTTCAGCAGCGGGTGCAGGAAGGTTCGCTCCACCTTCACCACCACCGTCTTGTCTCCTTTGTCGGAGACCACCACGCCTTCGAGAATTCGCTTGGGCATAGTCGTTTCAGCTCCTCGAGGCGCCGGCCGACTTGGCGCGCAGAACGGTCTTCAGGCGCGCGATGTCCTTGCGCACCTCGCCCACGCGGTGGGTCTTCTCCAGCTGGCTGGTGGCGGCCTGGAAGCGCAGGTTGAACTGCTCCTTCTTGAGCTGCAGCAGCTGATCGGCCAGCTGGTCCGGGGTCATCTTGCGGATCTCATCGATGGTCATCAGGCGTGCTCCGCGACGCCGGCGTCGAGCCGGGTGACGATCCGGGTGCGCACCGGCAGCTTCGCGGCGCCGAGCCTGAGCGCCTCGCGCGCCACGTCGTCGGGCACCCCGTCCACCTCGAACATGATGCGTCCCGGGGCGACCCGTGCGGCCCAGTACTCCACCGAGCCCTTGCCGGAGCCCATCCGCACCTCGGCCGGCTTGGTGGTCACCGGCACGTCCGGATAGATCCGGATCCAGACGCGGCCCTGGCGCTTCATCTGGCGGGTGATCGCCCGCCGCGCCGCCTCGATCTGGCGCGCGGTGACCCGTTCGGGCTCCATGGACTTCAGCCCGTGCGAACCGAAGTTCAGCGACGCCCCGGCCTTGGTGGCGCCGCGGATGCGTCCCTTGAACTGCTTGCGGTACTTGGTCTTCTTCGGAGAGAGCATGGCGGCGGGACCTTAGGCGTTGGCCTCGGCGCGCCGGTCGCGGCGGGGGCCGCGCGGCTCGCGTTCGGGACGGTCACGATCACCGCGGCCGGAGCCGTCGCCGGCGGGGCCGGACTCGCCGGCCAGGCGCTTGTCCTGGGCCATCGGGTCGTGTTCGAGGACCTCGCCTTTGAAGACCCAGGCCTTCACCCCGATGATGCCGTAGGTGGTGTGGGCTTCGGCGAAGCCGTAATCGATGTCGGCGCGCAGCGTGTGCCGCGGGACCCGGCCCTCGTGATAGGACTCGGTGCGGGCGATCTCGGCCCCGCCGAGACGTCCAGCCACCTCCACGCGCACGCCCTTGGCGCCGAGGCGGGTGGCGCTTTGCATCGAGCGCTTCATGGCCCGGCGGAAGGCGACCCGGCGCTCGAGTTGCTGGGCGATGTTCTCGGCCACCAGCTGGGCGTCGGTCTCGGGCTTGCGAATCTCGACGATGTTGAGCGCCACGTCGCCCTCGGTCATGGCCGAGAGGTCCTTGCGCAGCTTGTCGATGTCCGCGCCCTTCTTGCCGATGATGACGCCCGGGCGGGCGGCGTAGATGGTGACCCGGCACTGCTTGTGCGGCCGCTCGATGATGATCCGCGAGACGCCGGCCTGGCCGAGGCGCTGCTTGAGCACCTTGCGCATCCGGATGTCCTCGTGGAGCAGGCGCGCGTATTCGTCCTTGCGGGCGAACCAGCGGGAGTCCCAGGTGCGGTTGATGCCGAGGCGAAGCCCGACGGGATTGACCTTCTGGCCCATGGCTAGACCGCCTCCTCGAGTTCGCGCACGACGATGGTGATTTCCGAGAACGGCTTTTCGATCCGCGCCGCGCGACCGCGGGCCCGGGCGGAAAAGCGCTTCATCACCAGGTTTTTGCCGACGTAGGCCTCGGCGACCACCAGAGAGTCGATGTCGAGGCTGTGGTTGTTCTCGGCGTTGGAGATCGCCGAATAGAGAGCCTTGCGCACCTCGCCAGCGATCCGGCGCGGGCTGAATTCCAGCTCGTTCAGCGCCCGCTGCACCTTGAGGCCGCGGATCGACTGGGCGACGACGTTCAGCTTGCGCGCGCCGGTGCGAAGGGTGCGGACCTTGGCCATGGCCTCGGCCGGCTTGAGGCGCCGGGGTTTGGCTTGCTTGCCCATGGCTATTTCCTCTTGGCCTTCTTGTCGCCGGCGTGGCCGGGGAAGTAGCGGGTGGGCGCGAACTCGCCGAACTTCATGCCGACCATGTCCTCGCTGACGAGCACCGGCACGTGCTTCTGGCCGTTGTGGACCCCGAAGGTGAGGCCCACGAACTGGGGCATGATGGTCGAGCGGCGCGACCAGGTCTTGATCACGTCCTTGCGGCCCGAGGAATGCGCGGCGTCCGCCTTCTTCAGGAGGTAGCCGTCGACGAAGGGGCCTTTCCAAACCGAGCGGGTCATCGCCTATCGGGCCTTCTTCACGTGGCGGCTACGAATGATGAACTTGTTCGTAGCCTTGTTGCTGCGGGTCTTGCGCCCCTTGGTGGGCTGACCCCAGGGCGTTACGGGATGGCGGCCGCCGGAGGTCTTGCCCTCGCCGCCGCCGTGCGGGTGGTCGACCGGGTTCATGGCGACGCCGCGCACATGCGGCCGGCGCCCCATGTGGCGGACGCGCCCGGCCTTGCCGAGCACCTCGTTCATGTGGTCGGGATTGGAGACGGCGCCGACGGTGGCCATGCAGCTGTCGGGCACCATCCTGAGCTCGCCGGAGTTCAGCCGGATCTGGGCGTACCCCGCGTCCCGCCCCACCAGCTGGGCGTAGGCGCCTGCGGACCTGGCGATCTGACCGCCCTTGTTCGGCTTCATCTCGATGTTGTGGATCATCGACCCGACCGGCAGGCTGCGCAGCGGCGAGGCGTTCCCCGGCTTCAGGTCCACCTTCTCGCCGGCGATGATCTCGTCCCCGGCCCGGAGCCGCTGGGGCGCCAGGATGTAGGCGAGCTCTCCGTCGGCGTACTTGATGAGGGCGATGAAGGCGGTGCGGTTGGGATCGTACTCCAGCCGCTGGACGGTGGCCGGCACGTTCCATTTGCGTCGCTTGAAGTCCACCTGCCGATAGAGCCGCTTGGCGCCGCCGCCGCGGAAGCGCACCGCGATCCGGCCGCCGCCGCCGCGGCCGCCGGACTTGTTGAGACCTTCCACGAGGCTCTTCTCGGGCTTTCCCTTGAAGAGCTCCGACTTGTCCACCAGCACCAGGCCCCGACGGCCCGGCGAGGTGGGATTGAATTGCTTCAGCGCCATCTCAGAGCCCCGTGGTGATATCGATCGACTGGCCTTCGGCCAGGGTGATGATGGCCTTCTTGACGTCCGAGCGGCGCCCGAGGCGACCGCGGAAGCGCTTGGTCTTGCCCTTCACGTTGAGGGTGTTGACCTTGACCACGTTGACCTTGAACAGCGCCTCCACCGCCTCGGCGATCTCCGCCTTGGTGGCGTCCTGGGCGACCCTGAAAACCACCTTGTTCTGCTCGGAGAGCATGGTCGCCTTCTCAGTGATCACCGGGGCGACGATGGCGTCGTAGTGGCGGGCGGCGGCGGGCATCAGGCGGCTTCCTTCTCGGCGAAGCGGGCGGCGATGCCCTCGAGGGCGGCACGGGTCAGGACCAGGGTCTGGCGGCGCAGCACGTCGTAGACGTTGAGGCCGGCGTTCGGCAGCACGTCGACGTTCGGGATGTTGCGGGCGGCCAGCCGGAAGGCCCCGTCCACCTCGGGGCCGGCGATCACCAGGGCGTTGGTGAGGCCGAGCTTGGCGAAGTTGGCGCGCAGGGCCGCGGTCTTGGGCGCATCGAGCGCCGCCGCCTCCAGCACCACCAGGGCGCCCGCCTTGGCCTTGGACGAAAGGGCGTGCTTCAGCGCCAGCGCCCGCACCTTCTTTGGAAGCTCGATGGCGTGGCTACGGACGACCGGCCCGTGGGCCTTGGCGCCGCCGACGAACTGGGCGGCCCTGCGCGAGCCGTGCCGCGCCCCGCCAGTGCCCTTCTGCCGGTACATCTTCTTACCGGTGCGCGAGACCTCGTTGCGGGTCTGGATCTTGTGAGTCCCCGCCCGGCGCTTGGCGAGCTGCCAGGTGACACACCGCTGCAGCAGATCCGGGCGGATCTCGTCGATGCCGAAGATGTCGTCCGGCAGGTCGACCTCGCCGCCCTTGCCGCCGTCGAGCTTGAGAACGTCGATCTTCATGCCTCTTCGCCCCCGGTCTCGGCCGTCGAATCCTCGGCCGGCGTGGCGGCGGCTTCATCGGCCGCGGCGGCGCCCGCCTGTTGCTTGATCGCCCCCGGCCGCGGCGCATCCTTGGGCGCCGCGTGCTTCACCGCGTCGCGAATCTTCACGTAGCCGCCCTCCGCGCCCGGCACCGCGCCCCTCAAAAGAATGAGACCGCGCTCCACATCCACGCGGAACACGGTCAGGTTGAGGGTGGTGACGTTGTCCTGCCCCATGTGGCCGGCCATCTTCTTGTTCTTGAAGACCTTGCCGGGGTCCTGGCGGTTGCCGGTCGAGCCGTGCGAGCGGTGCGAGACGGATACCCCGTGGGTGGCCCGAAGGCCGCCGAAGTTCCAGCGCTTCATGGCCCCGGCGAAACCCTTGCCGACGGTGACGCCGGAGACGTCCACCTTTTGGCCGGCGACGAAGTGGTCGGCGGTGAACTCCGCGCCGACGTCGATCAGGTTGTCCTCGCTCACCCGGAACTCGGCCACGTGGCGCTTGGGCTCCACCAGCGCTTTGGCGAAGTGGCCGCGCTCGGCCTTGGAGGTGTTCTTCGGTTTCTTGGCCCCGGCCCCCAACTGCAGAGCCACGTAGCCGTCCTTTTCCTTGGTGCGCTGGCCGGTGACCTGGCAGCCGTCGAGGGCCAGCACCGTCACGGGCACGTGGATCCCCGCCTCGTCGAAGAGGCGGGTCATCCCGAGTTTCCTCGCAATTACGCCGGTTCGCATCGCCTCCCCCTTAGAGCTTGATCTCGACGTCCACCCCGGCCGAGAGGGCGAGCTTCATCAGCGCGTCCACGGTCTGGGGGGTCGGATCGACGATGTCGAGCACGCGCTTGTGCGTGCGGATCTCGAACTGCTCGCGGGACTTCTTATCGATGTGCGGCGAGCGGTTGACCGTGAAGCGCTCGATCTGGGTCGGCAGCGGAATCGGGCCGCGGATGGTCGCGCCGGTCCGCTTGGCGGTGTTGACGATCTCGCGGGTGGAGTGGTCCAGCACGCGGTGGTCGAAGGCCCGGAGGCGGATTCGGATGTTCTGACGATCCATGTCGCTCGCAAATCCTCTCGAGAGCTCGGGCGCCCGCGTAGTTCCAGACCGTTTCAAAGACCGACCCGGTGAACGCCGAAGCGCCGCCCGGACACGAAAGCCCGCAAAAACGAATGGCCCGCGCGGGAACCTCCGCGAGGGCCGTGAACCGGACCTTCGCGATCACTCGCTCCGGACCGGTCGTCCCGCGAACCGCGTCTGCCGCCAGGGACGGCACAGCCGGTTCTGAAGAGGGGCGGTCTCTACGCCGCAACCCCCTTGCCGTCAAGGCCTCGCGGCCGCATGAGGGGGGTCACGATTTAGCCGCCGCACGTGACGATGTCTCGGCGCGGCCGGGGGCCTACGGCCGCCTAGACGGGGAGTGAATGGCCCAATCCAGACGACGTCACGCCCGGCGCGACGCCCTGGTCTTCCTGGGGTCGCTGCTGGCCCACGCGCTGGTGTTCTTCTTCGCGGCGCGCGAGCTCACCATTCCCTTCCGTCTGCCGCGCGCCCAGGAGCCGGCGTTCCAGGTGGAGATCCAGCCCCCCGAGACCCCGATCATCCCGCCGCCGCCCGAGGTGGTCCCGCGCCCGCAGCCAACTCCCAAACCGCAGGCCCAGCCCCAGCCTGCGCCGCCGGTCACCGCGCCCCCCGCTCCCACGCCTCAGCCGCCCGCGGCCACCACGGCGCCGGCCAAGGCCGCGGTCAATCCGGCGCCCGCCCCGGCCCCCCGCGCCGCCGAGCTCCCAACCCCGCTGGCGCCGCCGGCCGCCGCGCCCCAGCCCGGGCCGCCCCAGGAGACGCCCCAGGCGCCCAAGGTCGCCATCCAGCCGAAGGTGATCACCGCGCCGACGCTGCGCCTGCACCGGAGCAACCAGGAGAACGCCTCGCCGCTCGCGCCGCCGGTCAGCATCCCGGGCGCCGTCTTCGCCCAGCCGGGCCCGCCGCAGGGGGCCGGGCCGCAAGGGGCCGGTCCGAAGGGCGCCGGCGCGGTGGCCGGCGGCGCCGGCCTGCCCGGCGGCGTGCTGCCGGGGTTCGGCGGCGGTCTGCGGGGGAGCCTGCTGGGCTGCATCGACCAGTCGGCTGCCAAGCTCAGCGCGGAGGAGAAGGCGCGCTGCGCCGAACGGCTCGGCGAGGGCGTCAAGGTCGCGCCGGCGATGGATCCGATCGGGGCCAGCCGCCGCCAGGTCCTGAACGACCAGGCGGCCCGGCAGAGCGCGGCTGACAAGTACCGGGACGAGACCCCGCCCCTCACCAACGGCGATCCCGCCGCCACCATCCCCCTCCAGCCCCGCCTCGGCCACAAGCCGGGCGGGAACTGAAGGTCTCGCCGAGGGGGCGCTCAGCTCGGGGCGGTCTCGGCGGCCTCGGCGGCGATCTCGGCCGGCAGCGGCTCGAGCTCGATGGGCGTCTCGCGCGACGCAGCCAGGGCTTCATCGCGCTTGGCGGCGATCCGCTGCAGCGAGCGCAGGTAGGAGCCGGTGCCGGCCGGGATCAGCCTGCCGACGATCACGTTCTCCTTCAGGCCCTCGAGGGTGTCGCGCTTGCCGTGCACCGAGGCGTCGGTGAGCACCCGGGTGGTCTCCTGGAAGGAGGCCGCCGAGATGAAGCTGCGGGTCTGCAGGGAGGCCTTGGTGATTCCGAGCAGCACCGGCTGAATAATCGCCGGGCGGCCGCTGCGGCCTTCCGCCTTGACGTTCTCCTCCTCGACTTCAAGCTTGTCGAGGTGGTCGCCCTTCAGGAGGCCGGTGTCGCCGGGCTCGATGATCTCGACCTTCTGCAGCATCTGGCGAACGATCACCTCGATGTGCTTGTCGTTGATCGGCACGCCCTGCAGCCGGTAGACCTCCTGGATCTCGTTGACCAGGAAGTCGGCCAACGCCTCGATCCCGAGGATCCGCAGGATGTCGTGCGGATCGGGATTGCCGTCGATCAGGTACTCGCCCTTGCGGATCACGTCGCCGTCGTGGACCGCGATGTGCTTGCCCTTGGGGATCAGGAACTCCACGGCCTCGCCGCCGTCCTCGGGCGTGATCTTGATCCGGCGCTTGTTCTTGTAGTCGCGGCCGAACTCGACCCGCCCGTCCATCTCGGCGATGACCGCGCAGTCCTTCGGGCGGCGGGCTTCGAAGAGCTCGGCCACCCGGGGCAGACCGCCGGTGATGTCCCGCGTCTTGGCGCTCTCGGTGGGAAGACGCGCCAGCACGTCGCCGGGGCGGACCTCGTCGCCGTCGGCCACCGAGAGGATCGCCCCCACCGGCAGCAGGTAGCGCGCCTCGCCCCCGTTGGAGAGCCGCAGGTATGCCCCATCGGCGCCCAGGATAGCCATGGTCGGCCGAAGATCGCCGCCTTTCGAGGAGGCGCGCCAGTCGCTCACCACCCGGTTGACGATGCCCGTGGCCTCGTCGGCCTCCTCGCGGAAGGACAGGCCCTCCACCAGGTCCTCGAAGCGCACGCGCCCGCCCACTTCGGTGATGATCGGGGTGGTGTAGGGGTCCCATTCGACCAGGCGCGCGCCGCGCTTGATGTCCTGGCCGTCCTTCACCTTCAGGCGGGCGCCGTAGGGCGGGCGGTAGGACTCGCGGTCCTTGCCGTCCACCTGGACGACGACCTGCATGTTGCGGCTCATGACGATGAGGTCGCCGTCCGGCCCCTGCACGGTGGCGCCGCCGATGAACCGCACCTGGCCGTCGTTGGCCGCCTCGTAGAACGACTGCTCGGCCACCTGGGCGGTGCCGCCGATGTGGAAGGTCCGCATGGTCAGCTGGGTGCCAGGCTCGCCGATCGACTGGGCGGCGATGACGCCCACCGCCTCGCCGATGTTGACGGGGGTGCCGCAGGCCAGGTCACGCCCGTAGCAGGCGGCGCAGACGCCGGTCTTGGCCTCGCAGGTGAGGACCGAGCGGACCTTCACCTGCTGGACGCCGGCCGCCTCGATGGCCTCCACCTGGTTCTCGTCGAGATAGGTGTCGGCCGGGGTGATCAGCTCGCCGCCGCCCGGCTCCTTCACCTCCTCGGCGCTGAAGCGCCCGAGGATCCGCTGGCCGAGGGAGACGAGCACGTCGCCGCCCTCCACCACCGCCCGCAGGGTGATCCCGCGGGTGGTGCCGCAGTCCTCCTCGGTGATGATGCAGTCCTGCGCCACGTCCACCAGCCGGCGGGTGAGGTAGCCGGAGTTGGCGGTCTTGAGCGCGGTGTCGGCCAGGCCCTTGCGGGCCCCGTGGGTGGAGTTGAAGTACTCCTGGACGGTCAGGCCTTCCTTGAAGTTCGAGATGATCGGCGTCTCGATGATCTCGCCCGAGGGCTTGGTCATCAGGCCGCGCATGCCGCCGAGCTGCTTCATCTGCGCCTGCGAGCCGCGGGCGCCGGAGTTGGCCATCATCCAGATCGAGTTGATCTCGGCCTCGCGGCCGCCCTCCTCGAGCTTCTTGGTCGAGATCTCGGCCATCATCTCGTCGGCGACCCGGTCCGTCGCCTTGTCCCAGGCATCGACGACCTTGTTGTACTTCTCGCCCTTGGTGATCAGCCCGTCGGCGTACTGCTGCTCGTACTCCTCCACCAGCTTGCGGGTGGTCTCGACGATGGTCTGCTTGCGCTCGGGGATGACGATGTCGTCCTTGCCGAACGAGATGCCCGCCTTGGCCGCCTCGCGGAAGCCCAGACCCATGACCTGGTCGGCGAAGATCACCGTCGCCTTCTGACCGCAGTGCCGGTAGACGGCGTCGATCAGGTTGCCGATCTCCTTCTTGGTGAGGTTCTTCTCCACCATCCGGTGACCGATGGCCGGGTTATGCGGAAGCAGGGCGGCGATCTTCATCCGCCCGGGCGTGGTGTCGATCACCTTGCGCTCCAGCACGCCCTCGGGGTTCACCTCGTCGAAGCGCGCCTTGATCTTCGAGTGGACGGTGACCACGCCCGCGTCCAGCGCCGCCTCGATCTCGCCGAGGTCGGCGAACAGCTTGCCCTCGCCCGGCTCCCCGTCCTTGGCGGTGGAGAGGTAGTAGAGGCCGAGCACGATGTCCTGGGAGGGCACGATGATCGGCCGCCCGTTGGCGGGCGAGAGGATGTTGTTGGTGCTCATCATGAGCACCCGCGCCTCGAGCTGGGCCTCCAGCGAAAGGGGCACGTGCACGGCCATCTGGTCGCCGTCGAAGTCGGCGTTGAAGGCGGTGCAGACCAGCGGGTGAAGCTGGATCGCCTTGCCCTCGATGAGCTTCGGCTCAAAGGCCTGGATGCCGAGCCGGTGCAGGGTCGGGGCGCGGTTCAGCAGCACCGGGTGCTCGCGGATCACCTCCTCGAGGATGTCCCACACCTGCGGCTGCTCGCGCTCCACCATCCGCTTCGACTGCTTGACGGTGCCCGACAGGCCCTTGGCGTCGAGCCGCGCGTAGATGAACGGCTTGAAGAGCTCGAGGGCCATCTTCTTGGGCAGGCCGCATTCGTGCAGCCGAAGCTCGGGGCCCACGACAATCACCGAGCGTCCGGAGTAGTCCACGCGTTTGCCGAGCAGGTTCTGGCGGAACCGACCCTGCTTGCCCTTCAGCATGTCGGCGAGCGACTTCAGCGGCCGCTTGTTGGCGCCGGTGATCACCCGGCCGCGGCGGCCGTTGTCGAACAGGGCGTCCACCGCCTCCTGCAGCATCCGCTTCTCGTTGCGGATGATGATGTCCGGCGCGCGCAGCTCGATGAGCCGCTTCAGGCGGTTGTTCCGGTTGATGACCCGGCGGTAGAGGTCGTTGAGGTCGCTGGTGGCGAAGCGGCCGCCGTCCAGCGGCACCAGCGGACGCAGTTCGGGCGGGATCACCGGGACGACCGTCATGATCATCCATTCCGGGCGGTTGCCGCTCTCGAGGAAGGCCTCGATGATCTTCAGCCGCTTAGAGGCCTTCTTCAGCTTGATCTCGGAGGTGGTGGTGGCCAGCTCCTCGCGCAGACTGTCGGCCTCCTTGTGGAGGTCGATGGCCTTCAGCATGCCCTGGATGGCCTCGGCCCCGATCTCGGCGGTGAAGCCGTCGTCGCCATACTCCTCCTGGGCGCGCAGGTAGTCGTCCTCGGAGAGCAGCTGGTTCTGCTTCAGAGGCGTGAGGCCCGGCTCGGTGACGATGTAGTACTCGAAGTAGAGGACCCGCTCGATGTCCTTCAGGGGCAGGTCGAGCATGATGGCGATGCGGCTGGGCAGCGACTTCAGGAACCAGATGTGCGCCACCGGGCTCGCCAGCTCGATGTGGCCCATCCGCTCGCGGCGGACCCGCGCCAGAGTCACCTCCACGCCGCACTTCTCGCAGATGATGCCCTTGTACTTCATCCGCTTGTACTTGCCGCACAGACACTCGTAGTCCTTGGTCGGACCGAAGATCCGGGCGCAGAACAGGCCGTCACGCTCGGGCTTGAACGTGCGGTAGTTGATGGTTTCCGGCTTCTTGATCTCGCCGAACGACCACGAGCGGATCTTTTCCGGGCTCGCGAGGGAGATGCGGATCTGGTCGAAGGTCGGAGCGGCGACCACCGGGTTGAAGATGTTCAGGACTTCCTGGTTCATGCTCTAGCTCTCGTCATCACCGGCCAAGGAGCGAAGCGACGCCGTGCCGGTGACCTCTTGCAAAGGTTGCGATCTTGGGTCCCCGGGACGCGCTTCGCTGCACCCGGGGATGACGGACTTTTGGATCAGCTGTTCTCGAGCTCCACGTTGAGGCCCAGCGAGCGCATCTCCTTGACCAGCACGTTGAAGCTCTCGGGAATGCCGGCCTCGAAGGCGTCGTCCCCGCGGACGATGGACTCGTAGACCTTGGTGCGGCCGGCCACGTCGTCGGACTTCACCGTCAGCATCTCCTGCAGGGTGTAGGCCGCGCCGTAGGCTTCGAGCGCCCACACCTCCATCTCGCCGAAGCGCTGGCCGCCGAACTGGGCCTTGCCGCCCAGCGGCTGCTGGGTGACCAGGCTGTAGGGGCCGATGGAGCGGGCGTGGATCTTGTCGTCCACGAGGTGGTGGAGCTTCAGCATGTAGATGTAGCCCACCGTCACCGGACGCTTGAACGGCTCGCCGCTCTGGCCGTCCACCAGCTGCACCTGGCCGCTACGCGAAAGCCCCGCCTCCTCGAGCAGGCGCTCGATGTCGTTGATGTGGGCGCCGTCGAACACCGGGGTGGCGATCGGAACCCCCTTGGCGAGGTTGCGGGCCAGCTCCGCCAGCTCCGCCTCGTCGTCAGGCAGCTCCTGGTCCTTGCCGTAGAAGCCCCGCAGGCGGTCCACCAGCGCCTTCTTCGCGCCCCCGGCCTCCCAAGCCTCCAGCAGGGTGGCGATCTGGCGACCGAGGCCCGCGCAGGCCCAGCCGAGATGGGTCTCGAAGATCTGGCCGACATTCATCCGCGAGGGCACGCCCAGCGGATTGAGCACCACGTCCACCGGGGTGCCGTCCTCCAGGTGCGGCATGTCCTCGATGGGCAGGATCTTGGAGATGACCCCCTTGTTGCCGTGGCGGCCGGCCATCTTGTCGCCGGGCTGCAGCTTGCGCTTCACCGCCACGAAGACCTTGACCATCTTCATGACGCCGGGCGGCAGCTCGTCGCCGCGCTGCAGCTTGTCGACCTTGTCCTCGAACCGCCGGTCGAGGCGCCGCCGCGCTTCGTCGAACTGACGGCGCATGGCCTCCAGCTCGCCCATGGCCTTCTCGTCGTCCAGGGCGATCTGCCACCAGAGTCCCGGCGAGATGTCGGCGAGCTTTTCGGGCGTGATCGCGCCGCGCCCCAGGCCCTTCGGCCCGGAAACGGCGGCCTTGCCGATCAGCAGCTCGCGCAGGCGCGCGGTCATGTTGCGGTTCAGGATCGCGAACTCGTCGTCGCGGTCCTTGCCGAGCCGGTCGATCTCCTCGCGCTCGATGGCCAGCGCCCGCTCGTCCTTGTCGACCCCGTGGCGGTTGAAGACCCGCACCTCCACCACCGTGCCGGCGACGCCCGGCGGCAGCCGGAGCGAGGTGTCGCGCACGTCGGAGGCCTTCTCGCCGAAGATGGCCCTGAGCAGCTTCTCTTCCGGGGTCATCGGGCTCTCGCCCTTGGGCGTGACCTTGCCCACCAGGATGTCGCCCGGCAGCACCTCGGCGCCGATCGCCACGATCCCCGCCTCGTCGAGGTTGCGCAGCGCCTCCTCGCCGACGTTCGGGATGTCGCGGGTGATCTCCTCGGGCCCGAGCTTGGTGTCGCGGGCCATGACCTCGAACTCCTCGATGTGGATCGAGGTGAAGACGTCGTCGCGCACGATCCGCTCGGAGATCAGGATCGAGTCCTCGAAGTTGTAGCCGTTCCAGGGCATGAACGCGACGAGCACGTTGCGGCCGAGGGCGAGCTCGCCCAGCTCCGTGGAGGGGCCGTCGGCGATGATGTCGCCGGCCGCCAGCTTGTCGCCCACCCGCACCAGCGGACGCTGGTTGATGCAGGTGTTCTGGTTCGAGCGCTGGAACTTCGAGAGCCGGTAGATGTCGACCCCGGGCTTGGTGGGGTCGGTCTCGTCGGTCGCCCGGATGACGATCCGGGTCCCGTCGATCTGCTCAACCACGCCGGCCCGGCGGGCTACGACCACCGCCCCGGAGTCGCGGGCCACCACGTCCTCCATGCCGGTGCCCACCAGCGGCGCGTCGGACTGGATGAGCGGCACCGCCTGGCGTTGCATGTTCGAGCCCATCAGCGCCCGGTTGGCGTCGTCGTTCTCGAGGAAGGGGATCAGGGCCGCAGCCACCGAGACCACCTGTTTGGGCGAGACGTCCATCAGGTCGACCTGGTCCTTCGGCAGCAGGGTCGGCTCGCCGTTGATCCGGCCCGGCACGAGGTCCTCGACGATCTCCCCCTTGTCGATAGCGATGTTGGCCTGGGCGATGACGTGCTTGGCCTCCTCCATCGCCGACATGTAGACCACCTCCTCGGTGATCTTGCCGTCCTTGACCCGCCGGTAGGGGCTCTCGATGAAGCCGTACTTGTTGACCACCGCGTGGGTGGCCAGCGAGTTGATGAGGCCGATGTTCGGCCCTTCGGGGGTCTCGATGGGGCAGATCCGCCCGTAGTGGGTCGGGTGCACGTCCCGCACCTCGAAGCCGGCCCGCTCGCGGGTGAGGCCGCCGGGTCCGAGCGCCGAGAGCCGCCGCTTGTGGGTGATTTCCGAAAGCGGGTTGGTCTGGTCCATGAACTGGGAAAGCTGCGAGGAGCCGAAGAACTCCCGCACCGCCGCCGCCGCCGGCTTGGCGTTGATCAGGTCGTGCGGCATCACCGTGTCGATGTCGACGCTGGACATCCGCTCCTTGATCGCCCGCTCCATCCGGAGCAGGCCGACCCGGTACTGGTTCTCCAGCAGCTCGCCCACCGAGCGGACCCGCCGGTTGCCCAGGTTGTCGATGTCGTCGATCTCGCCGCGCCCGTCGCGCAGGCCCACCAGGGTGCGTAGGACCGAGATCACGTCTTCCTTGGTGATCACCCTAAGGTCGTCCGGAGCGTCCAGCTCCAGGCGCATGTTCATCTTCACCCGGCCGACCGAGGAGAGGTCGTAGCGCTCCTGGTCGAAGAACAGGCTCTTGAACATCGCTTCGGCCGCCTCGACCGTCGGAGGCTCGCCGGGCCGCATCACCCGGTAGATATCGAAGAGGGCGTCCTCGCGGACCGAGTTCTTGTCGACCCGGAGGGTGTTTCGCAGGTAGGGCCCGACCGTGACGTGGTCGATGTCCAACACGTCGATGGTGGTGAAGCCGAGCTCCTCGAGCTTGGCGATCAGGGCCGCGTCCAGTTCGTCGCCGGCCTCGGCGTAGATCTCGCCGGTCTCCGCATTGACCTCGTCACGGGCGAGGTAGCGGCCCACCAACGCCTCGGGCGAGAGCAGCAGGGTCTTGAGGCCGTTGTCTGCGAGCCGCTTGGCCTGACGGGCGGAGATCTTGGTGCCGGCCGGCGCCACCTCCTCGCCGGTGTCGGCGTCCACGAGCGGAAAGTCCGGCTTCACCCCGCGCCAGCGCTCGGGCTGATAGGGCGTGGCCCAGCCGCCCGGGCGCTTCTCGTAGGGCGCCACATCGTAGAAAGTGGTGAGGATCTCCTCGCCGTCCATGCCGAGGGCGTAGAGGAAGGTGGTGGCCGGCAGCTTGCGGCGCCGGTCGATCCGCACATAGACGATGTCCTTGGCGTCGAACTCGAAATCGAGCCAGGAGCCGCGGTAGGGGATGATTCGGGCGGCGAACAGGAGCTTGCCCGAGGAGTGGGTCTTGCCCTTGTCGTGGTCGAAGAAGACGCCCGGCGAGCGGTGCATCTGGGAAACGATCACCCGCTCGGTGCCGTTGACGATGAAGGTGCCCTTGTCGGTCATGAGCGGGATGTCGCCCATGTAGACGTCCTGCTCCTTGATGTCCTTGACGGAGCGGGCGCCGGTCTCCTCGTCGGTCTCGAAGACGATCAGCCGGAGCTTGACCTTCAGCGGTGCCGCGTAGGTCATGTCGCGCTGGATGCATTCCTCGACGTCGTACTTCGGCTCCTCGAACTCGTAGGAGACGTACTCCAAAGTCGCACGGTCGTTGAAGTCCTTGATCGGGAAGACCGACCGGAAGACCGCCTCGACGCCCTCGATGGTGCGCTCGGAGGCCCGGCTTTCGCGCTGGAGGAACTGCTCGTAGGAGGACCGCTGAACCTCGATCAGGTTCGGCATTCGCACAGCTTCGGGGATGCGGCCGAAGGACTTCCGGATCCGCTTCTTACCAGTAAACGATTGCGCCATCATGGCTCCCTTGGGACGCGCGGACGCCCTCCGCGCGCGACTTCGTCCGATGCGTCCGCCCTCGGATCGAACGGGGCCTTGAAAGGCTCTGCGTTCGCCGGACGCCGGAAAAGCCCGACGGCCCGCGTCGGGCGCTCCTTCGCTCTAGCCGGAGGGCGGCCGGCCAGGCCTCGGAGCGAATGACGGACGCGCCGTTCGAGGCGCGCGCGTGCAGGATCACTGTCTCGGGTTTGAGAGAAGAGCGTATTTAAGCGCTCGCCGCGGACATGAAAAGGGGGTATCCGCGCGAATTTTCAAGGTCCCGAGGGAACGCCGATTTTCGCCGATTGGCAAGGGGGGCCCGCGTCGGCAGCGGCGGGCCCGGCCCCTGCGGGCTACTTCACCTGGACGGTGGCGCCGGCGGCCTCCAGCTTCTTCTTGATCTCTTCCGCTTCCTGCTTGGAGACGTTCTCCTTCACGTTCTGCGGCGCGCCCTCCACGAGATCCTTGGCCTCCTTCAGGCCGAGGTCCGGACGCACGGAACGGACTTCCTTGATCACGTTGATCTTCTTGTCGCCGCCGGCGGTGAGCACGACGGTGAACTCGGTCTGCTCCTCGGCCGCTTCGGCAGGGGCCGCGCCGGCGCCGCCGGCGGCGGGAGCGGCCGCCATGGCCACCGGGGCCGCGGCCGAGACGCCCCACTTCTCTTCCAGGAGCTTGGAGAGCTCGGCGGCCTCCAGCACGGTGAGGGAGGACAGGTCTTCGACGATCTTTTCGAGATTGGCCATGGTCTTGTTCCTTGCGAGGGGATGGAGTTAGGCCGCGTCCTTGGCGGCGTAGGCGGAAAGCACTCGGGCGAGCTGGGCGGCGGGGGCCTGGACCACGCCCGCGATCCGGGTGGCCGGAGCCTGGATGAGGCCGACGATCTTGGCCCGCAGCTGGTCGAGAGAGGGGAGCTTGGCGAGGGCGTCGACTCCCTTGGCGTCGAGGACCGTGTCGCCCATCAGGGCGCCCACGATCACCAGCTTCTCGTTGTCCTTGGCGTACTGGGAGGCGACCTTGGCGGCCGACACCGGATCGGGGGCGTAGGCGATGCCCACCGGCCCCTTGAAGAGGGCTGCGGCCCCCTCCCCGGCCCCGTTCAGCGCCTTCTGGGCCAGCCGGTTCTTGACCACCTTAAAGGCCGCGCCCTCCTTGCGCAGGCGCCCGCGCAGGTCGCTGATCTCGGCGACGGTGAGGCCCTGGTAGTGGGTCACGACCACCGCCGCGGCGCTGGCGAAGACGCCCTTCAGGCTCTCGATCGATTCGGCCTTCTGCGCCCGGTCCATAACGGCCTCCACGACTGGCCGGACGGGACGATCCCGCGCCGGCGAACAAGACATGTCCGAGGAGGAAAAGGGCCGCGTAAGCCTCGGGCGGCCACCCGGAGGGCGCCCGGCGCTCTTGCTTCCCGTCTCCCCGCGGCGTGAGGATTAAGCCCGAAGGCCCGCGGTTCTCGGACGGACGCCCCGGCGAACCGAAGCGAGGGCGGGGCCTGTAGCCGCAAAAGGCTCGACTGGCAAGCACCCCTCCCCCAAACCCTGGCGGGCCTTGGGGACGCGGCGCGCTCAGGCCCCGATGCTGCCCGGCTCGACCTTGAAGCCGGGGCCCATGGTCGAGGAGAGCGAGATGCGCTTCACGTAGGTCCCCTTGGCGCCCGAGGGCTTGGCGCGGTTGAGCGCCTCGAGCAGGGCGCGGACGTTGGCGACGATGGCCTCTTCGGTGAAGCTGGCCTTGCCGACGCCGGCGTGGACGATGCCCGCCTTCTCGACCCGGAACTCGATGGAGCCCCCCTTGGCGTCCTTGACCGCCTGACCCACGTTGGGGGTCACCGTGCCGACGCGCGGGTTCGGCATCAGGCCGCGGGGGCCCAGCACCTTCCCGAGCCGCCCCACCAGGGCCATCATGTCCGGGGTCGCGATCACCCGGTCGAAGTCCATGAAGCCGCCCTGGATCCGCTCGACGAGATCCTCGGCGCCCACCACCTCCGCCCCGGCGGCCTTGGCCTCCTCGGCCTTGGCGTCCTTGGCGATCACCGCGACCCGCACGTCGCGTCCCGTCCCTGACGGCAGGGAGACGACGCCCCGCACGTTCTGGTCGGCGTGGCGGGGGTCGACCCCGAGGTTGACGGCGATCTCGACGGTTTCGTCGAACTTGGCGTTGGCGTTCGCCTTCACCAGTTTCACCGCCTCGGCGAGGGGGTGGGCGACGGTCCGGTCGCCGGTCCAGGCGCCGACGCGCTTCGGTTGCTTGCCCATGCTCAGCCCTCCACCACCCGAAGGCCCATCGCCCTGGCCGATCCCTCGATGATCCGGGCCGCGGCCTCGATGTCGTGGGCGTTGAGATCCTTCATCTTCTTTTCGGCGATGTCGCGCAGCTGGGCGCGGGTCACCTGCCCCACCGTCTCGCGTCCGGTCTTGCCGGAGCCCGACTTAATCTTCGCCGCCTCCTTCAGGTAGAAGCTGGCGGGGGGCGTCTTGGTGACGAAGGTGAAGCTCTTGTCCTGGTAGACGGTGATCACCGTCGGCAGGGGCGTCCCGCGGGGCGTGTTCTCGGTGCGGGCGTTGAACTCCTTGCAGAACCCCATGATGTTGACGCCGCGCTGCCCGAGCGCCGGCCCGATGGGCGGCGAAGGGGTGGCGGCGCCGGCGGGGACCTGAAGCTTGATGTAGCCCAGGATCTTCTTGGCCATGTCATCCTCTTAGAAGGCGGAGGCCGTGGTCCGGGGTGACCCCCCCTCCCACGGATTTGTCGCTCGCGGAAATCGCGAAGGCGCGGCCTCTAGCAGGTCAGACGGCCAAGGACAACGGCCCGTCCCTAGCCCCAGGGCCCCTTTTGGCCGCCCTCCTCATAGGCGCCCCAAGGGCCGGCCGGGGAGGAAGCAGGCGCTTCGGCCACCGGGACGGCTGGCGCGGAAGCTGGCCCGGCCGGACGCCCGCCACCGTACCGCACGAGAGCCTCGATCCGCTTCTCCACCGGCGGATGGGTGGCGAAGAGGCCCATGATCCCTTCGTCGTCGTCCTCCAGGAACATGGCGCGCATGGATTGCGGGGCGTCCAGGTGGGTGTGGCCGGCCACCTTCTGGAGGGCGCTGATCATGGCGTCAGGGTTCTTGGTGAGCTCCACCGAGCCGGCGTCGGCGACATATTCGCGCGTCCGGGAGATGGCCATCCGGATGACGATGGCGAGCAGGTAACCGACCGCCCCGACCACCATGGCCACCAGCAGGAAGATCCCCACATTACCTCGCCGCCGCCCGCCCCAGGCGCCGCCCCAAAGGATCGAGCGGTAGATGATCTGGCAGATCAGGGTGATGACGCCGGCGAAGATCGAGGCCACCACCATGGTGCGGACGTCGCGGTTGATGATGTGGGAGAGCTCGTGCGCGAGCACCGCCTCGAGCTCGTCGCGGTCCAGCCGCTCGAGGAGGCCGCGGGTGACGGTGACGCTGAACCGGCCCTCGTGCACGCCGCTGGCGAAGGCGTTCATCCCTTCGGTCTCGATGATCCGAAGCGTCGGCGTCTTCAGGCCGCGGCTGATGCAGAGGTTTTCCAGCAGGTTGTAGAGGTCCGGGGCCGCCTCGCGGGTGACCGGCCGCGAGCCGGTGGCGAAGTCGATGATCGCCTGGTTGAAGAAATAGGCGATGACGAACCAGACCCCGGCGACGAGCAGGGACAGGGGGGCGGCGCCGATCATCAGATGCAGGGCGTAGGCGACCGGGCCGCCGTACCCATAGCCATAAGGCAGCATCCCCGCCCAGATCATGCCCAGCGTCAGGAAGAACACCATGCCCAGCAGCAGGATCGGGAATCCGATCAGCAGCAGAGCCGAGCGCAGGTTGTTGTTCCAGATGTAGGTCTGCAGACCGAGCGCCTGCACGGTGGCGGTTCCCTTAACTGAACTTCACCTGCGGCGGGGCGGCGCTCATCGTCGCCCGGTCGGCCCCCACGTCGAAGAACTCACGAGCCTGGAAGCCCGCCGCGCCGGCGATCAGGACGGCCGGGAAGCGCTGAACGGAGGCGTTGTACTCGCCCACCGTGTTGTTGAAGAACCGGCGGGCGGCGGCGAGCTTGTTCTCGATGTCGGCAAGCTCGCCCTGCAGCTGCAGGAAGTTCTGGTTGGCCTTGAGCTCCGGATAGGACTCCGCCACGGCCATCAGCCGACCGAGCGCCCCCGAAAGCGCGTTTTCGGCCGCCACCCGGCTCTCCACGTTGCCGGCCGAGGCCGCCGCGGCCCGGGCCTGGGTCACCTCGTCCAGCGTTCCCCGCTCGTGGGCGGCGTACCCCTTCACCGTCTCCACCAGGTTGGGGATCAGGTCCTGGCGCTGCTTCAGCTGCACGTCGATGTCGGCGAAAGCCTCGTTGACGTTTTGCCTCAGAGCCACGAGCCGGTTGTAGGCGCCCACGAAGAGCACCCCGATCAGCACGACGATGACGACGACGACTATCAGCGGCAGCATGGCCTTCCCCGACGATTCGGGAAGGTAAGGTAGGGGCTGGGCCGCCGATCCGCCAGCCAGGCCCGGTCGGCATCATGTCCCCCGTGGTGGGCGGCGAGGGGTTCGAACCCCCGACCTCCTGGGTGTAAACCAGGCGCTCTGACCAGCTGAGCTAGCCGCCCTCCGTCCGTTCTATCGGCCGGCCGCCCTGGCGCAAGGCGCCGCGCCGGCTCAGTTGACGGCGGACTTCAGGCCTTCGCCGATGCGGAAGCGGACCGTCCGGCACGCCTTGCGGCGGACCTGGGCACCCGTCCGCGGGTTCCGCGCGAGGCCTGCGGGGCGCGACACCGGCGTGAAGCTGCCGAAACCCACCAGGCGCACCTCCTGGCCGGTCTTCAGGGCGGCGGTGACCGCCTCGATCGTCGCCTCCAGCGCCCTCCGGGCAAGGGCGCGGTCCAGATCCGCGCGTTTGGCGATGTCTTCGATGAGCTCCGCCTTGGTCATGGATCCCCCCCAACACGGGAAACGACCGCGCGCGCCGCCCCGGCCTGACTAGACGGTTAAGACTAAAGGCCAGACCGTGGCGTCCGTCAAACAAACGCGGCGCGGGATTTTGTCCCGCGCCGCGAATGTCTTTCGGACGGCGGAGCTAGTGGGTCAGGACCAGGTCGCCGTCGGCGTCGTCGACGTCCGGAACCACCTCGGCGGCGCCGTCCTCCCGCCAGTCGATCGGGATCAGCGGCCCGGTGAGCGCCTTGGCCAGCACCTCGTCCACGGTCGAGACCGGAATGATCTCGAGCTGCGACTTCACGTTCTCGGGGACATCGGCGAGATCCTTCTCGTTCTCCTGTGGGATCAGCACCGTCTTGACCCCCGAGCGAAGGGCGGCGAGCAGCTTCTCCTTGAGGCCTCCGATCGCGAGAACCCGGCCGCGCAGGGTGATCTCGCCGGTCATGGCGATTTCCTTGCGGATGGCCACGCCGGTGAGCACCGAGGTGATGGCCACGGCCATGGCGACGCCGGCCGAGGGACCGTCCTTGGGCGTCGCCCCCTCGGGGACGTGCACGTGGACGTCGGTCTTCTCGAACACCGGCGGGGCGATCCCGAAGCGGGTCGAGCGCGAGCGCACGTAGGACGCCGCAGCCGCGATCGACTCCTTCATCACGTCCTTCAGGTTGCCCGTGATCGACATACGCCCCTTGCCGGGCATCTTGACCGCCTCGATGGTCAGGATGTCGCCGCCGAATTCGGTGTAGGCGAGGCCGGTGACGATCCCGACCTGATCCTCCTCGTCGGTCTCACCGTAGCGGTACTTGCGCACCCCGGCGTACTTGCCGAGCCGCTCATCGTCGATGGTGACCGAGATAAGCTTCTCCACCGCCATGTCGCGGACCGCCTTACGGGCGAAATTGCCGAGCTCGCGCTCCAGCGAGCGCACCCCGGCCTCGCGCGTGTAGTAGCGGATGAGGTCGCGGATCGCGTCGTCCGGCACGATCCACTCGCCCTCCTTCAGCCCGTGGTCCTTGGCGAGCTTGGGCAGGAGGTGGCGCTTGGCGATCTCCAGCTTCTCGTCCTCGGTGTAGCCGGGGATCCGGATGATCTCCATCCGGTCCAGCAGCGGCTGGGGCATGTTGAGGCTGTTGGCGGTGGTGACGAACATCACCTGGGAGAGGTCGTAGTCCACCTCCAGGTAGTGGTCGTTGAAGGTCCCGTTCTGCTCCGGATCCAGCACTTCCAGCAGGGCGCTGGAGGGATCCCCCCGCCAGTCGGCGCCCATCTTGTCCACCTCGTCCAGCAGGAAGAAGGTGTTGGTGGTCTTGGCCTTCTTCATCGACTGGACGATCTTGCCGGGCATCGAGCCGATGTAGGTGCGCCGGTGGCCGCGGATCTCGGCTTCGTCGCGCACGCCGCCCAGCGACAGGCGCACGAACTCGCGACCGGTCGCCTTGGCGATCGAGCGCCCGAGGGAGGTCTTGCCGACCCCGGGCGGACCGACGAGACAGAGGATCGGGCCCTTCAGCGAGCCGGTGCGCGCCTGGACGGCCAGGTACTCCAGGATCCGCTCCTTGACCTTTTCCAGGCCATAGTGATCGGCCTCCAGGATCTCCTCGGCCTTGACCACGTCGATGGGCTTGGTCTTGGCCTTGCCCCAGGGGATCGACAGCAGCCAGTCGAGGTAGTTGCGCACCACCGTCGATTCCGCCGACATGGGGCTCATGTTGCGCAGCTTCTTGAGCTCTGCCTGAGCCTTCGCCCGCGCCTCCTTGGAGAGCTTGGTCTTCTTGATCCGCTTCTCGAGCTCGATGAGCTCGTCGCGGGCCTCGTCCTGCTCGCCGAGCTCCCGCTGGATCGCCTTCATCTGCTCGTTTAGATAGTACTCGCGCTGGGTCTTCTCCATCTGGCGCTTCACACGCGAGCGGATCTTCTTCTCCACCTGCAGGACGCTGATCTCGCCTTCCATGAGCGCGAAGACCTTCTCCAGACGCTTCACCACGTCGAAGATCTCCAGCAGCTGCTGGCGGTCGGTGATCTTCACCGCCAGGTGGGCGGCGATGTTGTCGGCCAGGGCCCCGGGATCGGCGATCTGGGGGATCGCCGCCTGCGCCTCAGGCGGCACTTTCTTGTTGAGTTTCACATAGTTGTCGAACTGCTCGATCACCGCGCGCGACAGCGCCTCGGCCTCGTGAGCCTCGCCGCCTTCCTCGACCACGGCGGCCGCCTCGGCCTCGTAGAAGGCCTCGCGGTCGGTGAAGCGCAGCACCGCCGCCCGCGATTTGCCCTCGACCAGCACCTTCACGGTCCCGTCGGGAAGCTTCAGGAGCTGGAGCACGTTGGCCAGCACCCCGACGTCATAGATATCCTTGGGCGCCGGTTCGTCCTGGTCGCGGTCTTTCTGGGTCGCGAGCAGTATCTGCTTGTCGCCGCGCATCACCTCCTCGAGCGCGCGGACGGATTTCTCCCGACCGACGAACAGGGGCACGACCATGTGCGGGAAGACGACGATATCCCGCAGCGGCAAGACAGGCAGAACCTTGATCTCGGACATGATGCTCTACTCTCCTGGCCTCGGCGCCGTTTGGGGAGGGGCGCCTGGCCGTCTTACGGATCGCGATCCCTCGACGTTGCGCCGAGTCGGGCGAGCCGTCCGCCTACCCCGGGCGGGGGTCGGCGAATTATGTGGATGGTTTCGCGTCGCATTCAAGCAACGGGCGGCCGCGGCGGCGACGCGTCGCGGATTCCCGGCCAAGCTGGACGGTTCGGGGGCGGCCGGCGGCTGTGAGCGCAATTTCCTTCCCCCCACTCCGGCGAACCGGTGGTCGAAGTCACCGATGGATCCTGTGGCGGTTTGGCCACGTCCGGCCTCGAAGCGACGCCCACTGTGGCCAATTCTAGGCGCGCCGCAGCCGCCCGGGCGCCGCTTTCACTTCGCGGTTGCGCCGGAGCGTGTCCGCCTGAATCCAAGCCAGGCTCGACCACCGGCGATCAGGCCTGATCGTAGCGTCCCTGGGGCGTGGCGCCCGCGTCCCCGGCCGCCTCCTCGACGGCGGCGAGCAGGCGCTGGACGCGCCGCTCGATGGTCGGGCTGACGAGCGGCTCCCCCTCGCGCAGGGCCGGACGGACTTGCGGCTCGGCCGCCTGCGCCGGGTCGTCGACCACAACCCAGCCTTCGCTGCGGGCCACGGCGGGCAGCCGCCGCGGATGGCGGCCGTCGGCCATCGCCTTGGCCGCGTAGGCGCAGATGACCGCGTCGAGGGCGTCGGCGCCCCCGGCGCAGAGCCGCAGGTGGACGTCCGAGGCCCTGAGGCCGCGGTCCCGGACAAGGCTTTCCAGGATGCGGACCCGGGCGGCCTCAGCCGCGGGCTTGTCCCCGTTGTAGCCCACCGCCTTCAGGCCCCAAGTGGCGAGCTGGGCGGCGGGGTAGGCCTCCACCAGCATGGCCCCTTCGCCGTCCGGCCGGAACGGCCAGACCGGCCCCTTGTGCCGGCGCAAGAGCGTCATGCAGGCCACCGCGAAGGCCGCCCCGCCCCGCGGCCCGCACCATAGGGTCGAGCGGACGTTGAGCTTGGCCCTGCCGCCCTCGCCCTCGCGCCAGTGTTGCTCGCAGGCCCGATAGAGCTTCAGCCCATGTGGACCGGCGCCGGGGGCCAGCGCCTCCACGAAGTCCCGCCCGCGGCCGAAAGGCCTGCCCGCTTCCGCGAGTTCGGCCGCTTCGGTCCACAGGAGCGCGGCGCTGGCGGAATGGCTGCGTGGCGCGCTGAAGGGCGCATCGATGGCAGCGACGCCTCGGGTTTCGCCGAGCAGCCTGACCAGGCGCTCGAATGGCGTCCCTTCGCCCTCGAGCGCCTGCACAGGCCTCAGGTCATCGAGACGCAGACCGCCATCCTCAGCCTCGGCCGAAGCGATCCAGACGTTGGATTTACGACGCTTCGGCTGCCACTGGTCGGCGGATCCGGAGAAGTCGATCCCGAGCAGTCGGCCTCCCACGCTTGCCGGCTCAGGCCGAAGCGGCCCCGCCCTTCTTCTCGGCGTAGATGAGCAGCGGCTGGGCCCGGCCCTCCACGACCTCGGCGTTGACCACCACCTCCTCGACGCCCTGCATGGTGGGCAGCTCGAACATGATGTCGAGCAGGATGCCTTCCAGGATCGAGCGCAGCCCCCGCGCGCCGGTCTTGCGGGCGATGGCCTTGCGCGCCACCGCCTTCAGGGCGTCGTCGCTGAAGGTCAGACCCACGTTCTCCATCTCGAAGAGCCGCTGGTACTGCTTGACCAGGGCGTTCTTGGGCTCGGTCAAGATCTTGACCAGGGCCTCCTCGTCGAGGTCGTCCAGGGTGGCGATCACCGGCAGGCGGCCGATGAATTCCGGGATGAGACCGAACCGCTGTAAATCGTCGGGTTCCACCTGGCGCAGGATCTCACCCGTCCGCCGCTCGTCGGGATCGGCGACCTTGGCCGAGAAGCCGATCGAGGTGCCCTTGCCGCGGCCTGAGATGATCTTCTCCAGCCCCGCGAAGGCGCCGCCGCAGATGAACAGCATGTTGGTGGTGTCGACCTGCAGGAATTCCTGCTGCGGGTGCTTGCGGCCGCCTTGGGGGGGCACCGAGGCCACGGTGCCCTCCATGATCTTCAGCAGGGCCTGTTGGACGCCCTCGCCCGAGACGTCGCGGGTGATCGAGGGGTTGTCCGACTTGCGGCTGATCTTGTCGACTTCGTCGATGTAGACGATCCCGCGCTGGGCCCTCTCGACGTTGTAGTCGGCCGCCTGCAGCAACTTAAGGATGATATTCTCCACGTCCTCGCCGACATAGCCCGCTTCGGTGAGGGTGGTCGCGTCCGCCATGGTGAACGGCACGTCGATGATTCGGGCCAGGGTCTGGGCCAGCAGGGTCTTGCCGACCCCGGTGGGCCCCACCAGCAGGATGTTGGACTTTGCCAGCTCGACGTCGTTGTTCTTCTGGGCGTGGTTCAGACGCTTGTAGTGATTGTGAACCGCCACAGACAACACTTTCTTGGCGTGGTCCTGGCCAATCACGTAATCGTCGAGCACCTCACGTATCTCACGCGGCGTGGGGACGCCGTCCTTGGATTTCACGAAGGCGATCTTGTGTTCTTCGCGAATAATATCCATGCAAAGCTCGACGCATTCATCGCAAATGAACACGGTCGGGCCGGCAATTAGTTTCCGCACCTCGTGCTGACTCTTGCCGCAAAAAGAGCAGTAGAGAGTGCTCTTGCCGTCGCCGCTAGCGGCTTTGGTCATGGTCTCATCTCACTCTTCGACGGCGCTCGACGAAGCGAAACGCCGACCGTCACCGTACGTTCCACCCTGCTGGCCATGCAGGATATGCGCCGCGGGTTGTCCAATTCTTGACATTCCCCGATCCGCACGCGGATCACAAGCCCGCCGGGACGACTCGGGCGCCGACCGGGCCCGGCTGTGGCATTTGAGTCCGCCTGCGTGAAGGCTCCGAATATGTGAGGTAACGTGCTCGACCGCCAGTCCCTTGCGACCTTCCGCCCGCTGGTGGCGTTCGATTTCGACGGCACCCTGACCTGCCGTGACAGTTTCCTCGCCTTCCTCGCCTGGCGGGCGGGCGCGCGACGTTACGCCGCCGGGCTGGCGCGGCTGCTCCCGGCGGCGGCGCGGTTCCTGAGCGACTCCGACCGGAGCCGCCTGAAGGCCGCCTGCGTCAAGGAGTTCCTGGCCGGGACCCCCCTGACCCAGCTGGAGGCCGAGGCCCAGGGCTTCGCCACCGAAAGAGCCCCTTCCCTTCTCAGGCCGGACGCCCTGGCCGTCTGGCGGCGCTGGCAGGGCCGCAGCGCGCGCCTGGTCATCGTCACCGCATCGCCCGAGCCCCTCGTGGCCCCGTTCGCGCGCGGGCTGGGGGCCGAACGCCTGATCGGCACGCGCCTGGCGGTCGACCCCGAGGGGCGCCTGACCGGGGCGCTCGTCGGACCCAACTGCCGGGGGCCGGAGAAGGCGCGGCGGCTGCGCGAGGCGTTCGGCGAGGCGGTGCGGCTGGAAGCGGCCTATGGAGACAGCGCCGGCGACACCGAAATGCTGGCCCTGGCCGAGGAGCAGGGCATGAAGGTCTTCGGAGGAGGCGGACGGTGAGGCACGCACGCCCCGAGGCTCTGGACCGGATCGAGCCCCTTCTCGCGCAGATCCGCGCCTTCCCGAGGCTGACGGAGCGCTCTCGGGGTGTCTTTTACCTGAAATCGAAGGCTTTTCTACACTTCCACGAGGACCCCGCCGGCTTGTTCGCCGATATCCGGACGCCGGACGGGACGGACTTCGACCGATTCGAGGTGAGCGAACCGGCGGGCGAGGCCGCGCTCCTCGCCCGGGTGTCGGCTCTTGCCGGGTCCGCCTAGGCGTCCGCCTCGGCGGCGACGCGGCTCTCGTAGATGTGGTCCACGATGCCCCAGGCCTTCGCCTCCTCGGCGCTCATGAAGTGGTCGCGGTCCAAGGTCCGTTCGACCTCCTCGTAGGTGCGCCCGCAGTGCTTGGCGTAGAGCTCGTTGAGCCGGCGCTTGGTCTTGACGATGTCCTCGGCGTGGCGCTCGATGTCCGAGGCCTTGCCCTGGAAGCCTCCGGAGGGCTGGTGCACCATGATCCGCGCGTTCGGCAGGGCGACCCGCAGGCCCTTCTCGCCGGCCATGAGCAGGAAGGAGCCCATGGAGGCGGCCATGCCCATGCAGGTCGTGCTGACCGGGCTTCGGATGTATTGCATGGTGTCGTAGATCGCCAGGCCGGAGGTGACGATGCCCCCCGGCGAGTTGATGTACATGTCGATCTGCTTCTTGGGGTTCTCGCTCTCCAGGTAGAGGAGCTGGGCGCAGATCAGCGCCGAGAGGTTGTCGTCGACCGGGCCGTTCAGGAAGATCACCCGCTCGCGCAGCAGACGCGAGAAGATGTCGAAGGCTCGCTCGCCGCGGCTGGACTGCTCCACCACCATCGGCACCAGGTTGAGGGAGGTGGAGAACGGATCGCGCATTGAGAGCCTTTCGAATCGCTGAGGGCCGGCGGCGGGGCCGACGTGGCCCGGGATATCGCGTGCCGGCCGCTCCGTTGCAACCTCTGGGCTCGGCCGCCAAGAAGGTCGCCGTTACGCCGGTTCCGGCTTGGAACCCCGCTTGGCTTTGGCGGGTTTCGCCGCCTCCGCCGACGCCTCGCTCGCCGCGGCCTTCTTGGCGGGCTTCTTGGCGGCCGGCTTGGCCGGCGCCTCGCCGTCCGCCTCGCCCGTCTTGGCCGCCGCCTTGCGGGCTGGCTTGGGCGTCTTGGCGTCTCCGCCATAGCCCTCGGGCAGTTCGTCCTCGGCCAGCAGCTCCTCCTTGCTGACCGGCCGATCGGCCACCTCGGCCTTGGAGAGGATCAGGTCGACGACCTTCTCCTCGTAGATCGGTGCGCGGATCTGGGCCTGGGCGTTCGGATTCTGCCGCAGAAGGTCGAAGATCTGCTGGGCCTGAGGGCCGAAGCGCATGGCCTCCTGGCGCATGGCCTCGGTCAGCTCCTGATCGGAGACGGCGATGTTGTTGCGCCGGCCGATCTCGGCCAGCACCAGCCCGAGCCGGACCCGGCGTTCGGCGATCTTGCGGTACTCCGCCCGCAGGGTCTCGTCCGACTTGCCTTCGTCCTCCGGCTCGGCCTCGCCGCGCTTGCGCTCGTCCTCCACCTGCGACCAGATCGCGGAGAATTCGGCGTCCACCATCCGGGCGGGCAGCGGGAACGCGTGCCCGGCGTCGAGCTTGTCCAGCAGCTGGCGCTTGATCTTGATGCGCGAGGCGGTTCCGTACCGGCCTTCGAGGTTGACCCGCAGGGCGTTTCTCAGGGCCTCCAGGTCGCCCATGCCGAGCCGCTCGGCCAGGGCGTCGTCGGGCGGACCCTCCACCGGCGCCTTAACGGCCTTTACCTTGACCTCGAATTCGGCCGCCTTGCCCTTCAGCCGTTCGACCCCGTAGTCGTCCGGGAAGCTGGTCTTCACCGTCACCGCATCGCCGGCCGCCGCGCCCAGGAGCTGGGCCTCGAAGCCGGGGATGAACTGGCCCGAGCCCAGCACCAGCTGGGCGTCTTCGGCCGTCCCGCCCTCGAAAGCCTCGCCGTCGATCCGGCCAACGAAATCGATGATCAGCTGGTCGCCGTCCTTGGCCTTGGCGCCGTCCGCGCGGTCCTCGTAGGTCCGGCTCTGCCGGGCCAGCTCCGCCAGGGCCTCGTCCACCTCCGCCTCGTCGGGGGTATAGACCGGGCGCTCGAGCTTCAGGTCGCCAGGCTCGGCCGGCTCGAAGTCGGGCATCACCTCGACGTTGAGCTCGTAGGCGAGGTCCAGCTTGCCGGCGATGACTTCTTCCATGTCGACTTCGGGCTTCAGGTCCGGCTGGGACGCGGCCCGCAGGCCGTTGTCGTCCAGCACCTTCTGGCTGGTCTCGCTGATCGTCTGCTCGACCACCTCGCCCATCAGCGCCTTGCCGTAGATCCGCTTGACGTGGGCGGCCGGCACCTTGCCGGGCCGAAAACCGCGCAGGTTGAGGCGGGGGGCGAGCTCGGCGATGCGGGCCTCTAGCCGGGCGCCCAGCTCCTCGGCGCCCACCGTGACGCCATAGACCCGGTTCAGGCCTTCGCCTGATCTTTGAATAACTTGCATGGACGTTCCAGATTGATCGCGGCGATAGAGCCGGCGAAGAGCGGCCCTTATGTCACGCCGCCTCCCCAAGCTTCAAGGGCGCTCGCCGCAGGGAGGAGGGGGACCTTCCCTTCTCGATAGCCGCGCTGCTCGGCCCTCGGGGCGGCGACGCGGCCGTTGGCGCGCTGGCCCGCCCGCTATATGAACCCTCCCCGCCGCGGGCGTGGCGGAATTGGCAGACGCACTCGGTTTAGGTCCGAGCGCCTAACGGCATGGGGGTTCGAGTCCCTCCGCCCGCACCAGTCGAGGCCGGACTGAAGGTCGCACCTCGCACGGCCGCGCCAAGTCCTCAATCGAAATCCTCAAGCATGCGCTGGTAATATTCCGTCACCCGGCCTCGGCCTTGCGGGTGAGTGAAGATGTACTTCCTGTTTTCTCGAATCCCCCTGACCACGATTCGGCCGACTTCTTCCGGGTCCATGGCGTCGTGCATCGGGTCCGCCATTCCCGGGACCTGTTCGGCCTCGCCGCTCGGCCCGCCGAACTTGGCCGGACGGGCGCGGCCGGCCTCGAGGATCCGGGTCCGCACCATCCCCGGGCACAAGGCCGAGACCCCGATGTTCTCGCGCGCAAGCTCGAGGCGGAGGTTGACCGCCAGCGCCACCGCCGCGGCTTTCGAGGCGGCGTAGGCGGTGTGGTCCTCGACCACGTCGGGGATCACCCCGGCGCCCGAGGCGGTGTTGACGATATGCCCGCCGGCGCCCTGCGCCACCATCCGAGGCACGAAGGCCTGGTAGCCGTAGACGATGCCCATGAAGTCCACGCCGAGCATCCAGTCCCAGTCGGCGTCGGTCATGTGGGCGACCTTCTTGAACAGCGTCACCCCGGCGTTGTTGCACAGGACGTGAACCGCTCCGAACCGATCGAAGATGCGGTCGGCCGCCCCCCGGACCTCGGCGCGGCTGGAGACGTCGCAGGCGAGCGCCATCGCCTCGGCGCCCGCGCCGCGCGCCTCCTGGGCCACCGCCTCGGCGGCCGAGAGGTCGATGTCCATCACCGCGAGCTTCATCCCCTCGCGCGCGAAGGCCATCGCCATGCCGCGGCCGATGCCGCTCCCCGCGCCGGTGATGGCTGCGACCCGGCCCTTCAGTGCCTGCATTTTCAGCGCTCCGCTCGACGCCCCGGGGGCGATGACACCGCCAAAGTCTCCCAGCCAGGTGACTAGGGTCAAGCCGAGCAGATGGTCCGCCCTCCCCGCGGCCTATCAGGGGCGCTTGGGCAACCGCCTCGCCGACAGATCGACGGCGCCGTCGCGTTGAAAGCGCGCCGCCACCGGCAGCATGGTGGAGACGGCCTCGGCGAAAGCCCGGGTGTCCCCGGCGTTGAATACGCCGCTCAGCCTCAGCCCCTTCAGGCGCGGATCGTCGAGCGTCACGGGCCGCTCGGCGTAGCGGTTCTCCCGCTCGATCGCCTCGCCCAGCGAGACGTCGCTGAACACCAGTCGCCCCGCCTGCCAGGCCAGCACCGCGCCGGGGTCGAAGGACGACACGGATAGCTCGCCAGGCCCAGCGACCAACGCCTGGCCGGGACTGAGCTCGACGTTCGCGCCCGCCCCCGTTTCGCGGGCGGCGCCGGTGATCCGCACATGGCCTTTCAGCAGCGCAACCGCCAGCGTCTTGCCCTGCAGGTCCACGTTGAACGCCGTGCCGGTGGCCACGACGGCGCGGCCCAAGGCGAAGACCGTGAACGGCCGCAGCTTGTTGCGCGCCACGCAGAAATACGCCTGCCCCGCGGTCAGGGTCAGGTCCCGCCGCATGAGCGAATAGCGCACCTCGAGCCGCGAGCGCAGGTCGAGGGTGACTCGCGAGCCGTCCGACAGTTGCACGACCTCGCGGCCCCGGTCCGAGGATTCGAGGACCAGGGGCTTTCCGGTCCAAAGCAACCCCCCGGCGATGAGGCTCGCCACCGCCACCGAGGCCGCCGCCGCCAGGCCGAGAACCCTTCGCCGCCGCCGCCGCACGTCCTGCGACCGCTCGGTGCGCAGCTGCCGCAGCCGCCGCATTTCCGGGTGATTGCGCACCTCATCGAAGAAGCCCCACACCGCTTCCACCTCTTCGAAGCGGGCGCGGCGGCGCGGGTCCTCGCGCAACCAGTCCTCGAGCGCCGCCCGGTTCGCCGTCCCGGCGGCCAACCGCACGCGCCACAGGGCGGCCTCCTCGCTGATGGGGTCATGACCCATCGTCGGCCCCAACGTCCCTCCGCAGCTCCAGGCGTTCGACGAGATGGGCGAGTGCGCGCGCCACGTGCTTCTCCACGGCGCTTACCGAGATGCCGAGGGTCTTGGCGATGTCGCGCTGGCGCATGCGATCGAGCCTGAACATGAGGATGATGTCGCGCGTCCTGGGCTCCAATTCGTTCAGGTGCGCGAGCACTTCCCAAAGACGCTCCCTGCCAACTAAGACGCGATCGGGTGTGAAATCCTCAACGAGAGCGGGGTCGAAGACCTCGCTTGCGAGTTCGACTTGCTCGGGCCGGCTGCGGGCCTGCCTGGCCCGATCGCGCAGCAGATTCGCGGCCACCGTGAAGATGTAGCCGTCCTTGTTCTCGATCGTCGGCTGGGGCTGGCGCAGGATTCGGACGAACACCTCCTGGGCCAGGTCCTCGGCCTCCGCGTCGCCGCCCACGCGCCGTTTGAAATAGCGAAGCAGGGGGCGCCGGTAGCGGATCGCCAGGGCTTCGACGTCCGTGGGGACGGCGGCCTTGCGCTTGATGGCGTCGGTCATCGAGCTCCAATCGTCGGCGCGCCGCGAACGAAGCACAGAAGCCGCCGCCCCACGGTGGATCGGCCTCCGCCTCCCGCTCCAATTGAGGATTTTCCAAAGGCCGGCGTCAATATGAGCGAAACCGCACCCCCGAGCGGTTCAGTCGGCGCCCCCCGGTTCGCGCCAGGCCGGGGCGCGGGCGCGGCCCGACGCCGGCGCGCTTCGCTGTCGCCGTTCCTGACCGCGCAGATCGAACCCGGGTGAGCTCTTCACCCTGTCGGCGGCTAATTGGCGAAGTTGCAGCGCTGGACCCACTGGCCGTGTAGCCGGACGCTGCGGCAAGCGCCCGGCGCCGCGCCGGCGGCGGCGTGGTGAGCGCGATGGTGATGGCGTCCGCTATGATCGACGGGAGTCGCGCCGTGATGATGGTGGTGGTGATGATGGTGATCGCGGTCGGCGGCCGCATGCCCGTGACGATGATGATGATGGTGGTTTCCGCCGTGGCTGGCGGCAGCGGCGGCATGATGATGGTGATGGTGGTGGCTCCGGGCCTCGGCGGCGCCGGCCCCTAGCGCGACGGCCCCGGCGGCCAGCGCGATCAGCAGGCTTCGGATACGGCGGCTCATGCATTCTCTCCCGACAAGGAATCGTTCGGATCGAGTTTATACGTCCGACTTGCTCACCCGAGTCTGAACTTCGCCGCAGGCCGGCGCCGACCCGGGACCGGAGCGGCCGTTCAGGCGCGGGCCAGAAGATCGGCCAGCGTCCTGGGGACGAGATCGGGCAGATCCTCGCTGATCAGACCCGGGCCGAAGGCCTCTCCGCAGGCGGCGTGGATCCAAACGCCCGCCGCGGCGGCCTCGAAGCTTTCCATCCCCTGGGCGAGCAGCCCCCCGATCAAGCCGGCCAGAACGTCGCCGGAGCCCGCGGTGGCAAGCCAGGGGGCCCCATTGAGATTCACCGCCGCCCGCCCGTCGGGAGCGGCGATGACGGTGTCGGCCCCCTTGATCAGCACGACTGCGCCGGCCCTTCTCGCCGCCTCCCGCGCGGCCTCCGCCTTGTTCTTGGCGTTTCGGAGGAGGCCAGGAAAAACCCTTTCGAATTCACCGGGATGCGGGGTCAGCACGTCGTCGCGGTCGAGGACCGTGAAGAGCTCCTCCGGATCGTCGCGGAAGACGGTGAGCGCGTCCGCGTCGATGACCAGCGCCGCGCCGGTGCGGGCGAGCGCCAAGACGTTGGCGAGCGTCGCGTCGTTGACGCTGGCGGCCGGGCCGATCACCGCGGCCTCCACCGAGCCGGCCGCCGCCTCCAGCTCCTGGTCGGTCTCGAAGGGCGCCAGCATCACGGCCTCCAGGTGCGCGGCGTTGACCGCCAGCGCGTCCGGCGGCGAGAGCAAGGTCACCAGGCCAGCCCCCACCCGCAGGGCGCCGCGGGCGGCCAGGCGCGCGGCGCCGGTCCGCCAGGCGTCCCCGCTGATCACGATCAACTGACCACGGGCGTGCTTGTGGGCCGCCACCGGCGGACGCGGAAACTTCGCGAGCCAGAGCTCCGGTCCATTCTCGAAGAGCTGCGCCTTCGTGTCGCCGAGGCCGATGTCGGCCACCACCACCTCCCCGCAATAGGCGCGCCCGGGTTGCAGGACGTGCGCTGGCTTGCGGGCGTGGAAAGTGACGGTCAACGCCGCCTGGAACGCGCACTCGCCCACCGGGCGCGCGGCGTCGCCGGAAAGGCCGCTCGGAAGGTCGATGGCGATAATCCGGTCCTTGATCCGCTCGGACTGGCGCGCGAGCCTCACGGCTTCTCCGGTCAGGGGCCGATCGAGGCCGGCGCCGAAGAGGCCGACGACCACCAGTTCATTCTCGCCGAAGACGCCGGCCAGCGGCTCCAGGGGACCATCCCAACCGGCCGCCGCCCCCTGCGCATCGTCGGTGCGCGGCGGCGCCAGCGCTTGAACGCGGACCTGCCAGCCGCGGGCCTTGAGGACCCTCGCGACCACATAGGCGTCGCCGCCGTTGTTGCCGGGCCCCGCCAGGACCAGCACCGGCTGCGTCGCAAAGCGCTCGCAGATCGCGTCGGCGACCGCGGTCCCGGCCCGCTCCATCAGCACCGCGCCGGGCGTCCCCGCCGCGATCGCCGCCCGGTCGGCCGCCCCGATTTCGGCGACGGTGAGGATCTGGCGCGGCTGCACGACTAGAGCACCTGGGTGGACGCTTCGCGGCCCCGCCGCACCACGGCAAGCCCCTCTTCCCCGGCTTCGAGGATGGTCATGGAGGCGTGATCCGGCCGGAAGACGACGGTCCGCGGATCGCCGGCCAGCGCCGACAGCACCGCGTTGATGGCGATGAAATGGCTAAAGATCGCCGCGCCGGGGCGGCGAGCGATCGCGTTCACAACCGCCTTGCGCCAGTCGAGATAGTCGAGATCGCCCACGATCTGAGACCACTGGCCGCTCATCGCCTGGCCGAGCCAGCCCGGCCGGTCGGCGGCGACGAGCGCCGCGGGGGTCGGGATCTCGCCCACCGCCGGCTCGATCTGGATCTCGGCGCCGATGGCGCGCGCGAAGGGCGTGGCGGTCTCGCGACAGCGGCGCAGCGGAGAGGAGATCACCTGAGCCGGGCGTTGGCCGGGCGGAAGGGCGCAGAGGGCCGCCGCGGCGGCTTCCGCCTGGCTCCAGCCCGCCGGGTCGAGACCCGGGTCGTCATCGGCGCCGCCCCAGGTGGAGGTCGGACGTCCGTGACGGATCAGGTAGATGCAGGCCATCAACGTTCGCGGGCAGACTGGAAGGAGACGCCAGGGCGCTGATGGCGCCTTCGAAGCGGGCGTTCAACTCCCAATGTCGCCCCGGCCCGCGCGGCGTCCCGGGCCTGGTTGGCGCCAGGGCGGCTGGCCAAAGAGCGGCCGCTCGCCGCGGCTGCGCATTTTTTGGATAGTCATCGCCCATTTTTTACGCTCTTGAAGGTAGGCGCGGCGATAGCGGCCTACCCCTCCCCCCGGCGCTCTTGCGCGGCCGGCGGCGGGCGTGATCGGTCGCCGCCGATGAATTTCGAGGCGCCGCCGGCGCCCCACAGCTTTTGGCCAAGGGCCAGTCGGGGTCGATGAAGAAGATCGAGGCGGTGATCAAACCGTTCAAGCTGGACGAGGTGAAGGAAGCCCTCCAGGACCTGGGCGTGCAGGGGCTCACCGTCCTTGAGGCCAAGGGCTACGGGCGCCAGAAGGGCCATACCGAGCTTTATCGGGGCGCCGAGTACGTGGTCGACTTCCTGCCCAAGATCAAAATCGAGGTGGTCGTCTCCGACGGCCAGCTGGCGCCGGCGCTGGAGTCGATCCAGGCCGCCGCGCGCACCGGCCGCATCGGCGACGGCAAGATCTTCGTCTCCGAGATCATCGAGGTGGTGCGCATCCGCACCGGCGAAACCGGGGCCAGCGCCATCTAGGCGACCGGCTCTCAATCCAATCCACCTAAATAGGGGGTTCATTAAAGAACATGACCACACCGAAGGACATCCTGGCCCAGATCAAGGAGAAGGAGGTCAAGTATGTGGACTTCCGGTTCACCGACCCGCGCGGCAAGCTGCAGCACGTCACCTTCGACCTGTCGCTGATCGACGAAGACTGCCTGGCCGACGGCCAGATGTTCGACGGCTCTTCGATCGCCGGCTGGAAGGCGATCAACGAGTCCGACATGAAGCTGCGGCCCGACCTGGACAGCGCCTACATCGACCCGTTCTACCAGCAGACGACGATGTTCCTGTTCTGCGACGTGCTGAACCCGGACACCAATCAGCCCTACAACCGCGACCCGCGCTCGATCGCCCGCAAGGCCGAGGCCTACGTCAAGTCGTCGGGCGTGGGCGACACGGCCTACTTCGGTCCGGAGGCCGAGTTCTTCGTGTTCGACGACGTGCGCTGGAACACCTCGCCCGAGAAGATGGGCTACCAGTTCTCCTCCACCGAGCTGCCGATCAGCGCCGACATCGAGTACCCCGAGGGCAACATGGGCCACCGGCCCGGCCCCAAGGGTGGCTACTTCCCGGTCAACCCGGTGGACTCCGCCCAGGACCTGCGCTCGGAAATGCTGTCGGTGATGGGCGAGCTCGGACTCGAGCCCGAGAAGCACCACCACGAAGTGGCGCCCGCCCAGCATGAGCTCGGGCTGAAGTTTTCCAACCTGCTGATCATGGCCGACCGCCTGCAGCTCTATAAGTACGTCATTCACAACGTGGCGGCGGCGTACGGCAAGACGGCCACCTTCATGGCCAAGCCGATGTTCGGCGACAACGGCTCGGGCATGCACTGCCACCAGTCGATCTGGAAGGGCGGCAAGCCGCTGTTCGCCGGCGACAAGTACGCAGGCCTTTCCGACATGTGCCTCTGGTACATCGGTGGGATCATCAAGCACGCCAAGGCGATCAACGCCTTCACCAACTCCACCACCAACAGCTACAAGCGCCTGGTGCCGGGCTACGAAGCCCCGGTGAAGCTGGCCTACTCGGCCCGCAACCGCTCCGCCTCCATCCGGGTGCCGTTCGGCCCCTCCCCCAAGGCCAAGCGGATCGAAGTGCGCTTCCCCGACCCCATGGGCAATCCCTACCTGGGTTTCGCCGCCATGCTGATGGCCGGGCTCGACGGCATCGAGAACAAGATCGATCCCGGCGCCGCGCTCGACAAGAACCTCTACGACCTGCCGCCGCGCGAGCAGAAGAAGGTGCCCGAGGTTTGCGGCTCGCTGCGCGAGGCGCTGGGCAACCTCGACCGTGACCGCGCCTTCCTGAAGGCCGGCGGAGTCATGGATGACGACTTCATCGACAGCTACATCGAGCTCAAGATGGAGGAGGTGCACCGCTTCGAGATCACCCCGCACCCGGTGGAATTCGACATGTACTACAAGTGCTAGGCCGGACTGGCTGAGACCGACTCTAGGGTTCGTCCGGCCAGCTTTGCCGCATGCGCTTCCGAGGGCCGGGGTTCTTCCCCGGCCCTTTCTTCTTGCCGCCCTTTCACGCCGCGCGCAGGCGAGACTGCGCATCCTCTCGGCGCCCGGCAAGCCGGCGGCCGGCTGACGCGGGAGCGGCCGTAGATCGCACTTCTGCCCTGACCGAGAAGTGACTAGGGTGCCCGCGCCTTCCGACGCCGGCGAGACCCTGCCAATGCGCCTCTCTTCCCCCCGCATCGCCCCCGTCGCCGACGCGGAACTGACCGACGAACAACGTCAGGTGATGGAGCGGCTGGGGGAACGGCGGCCGCTGCTCAACATCTACCGCACCCTCGTGCGCGCCCCCAAGGCGCTGAGCCGCTTCATCGAATGGGGCGGCTACATCCTCTCGCGCCGCAACAGCCTGCCGGCCCGGGAGCGGGAGATCGTGATCCTGAGGGTCGGGTTCCTGTGCAAGTCCGGCTACGAGTTCACCCAGCACACCCAGATCGGACTGGACGCCGGCCTCACCGCCGACGAGATCGCGCGGATTAAGGCGGGGGCGGGCGCCGGCTGGGGCGCCGCCGACGCGGCGCTGATCCGGGCGGCGGACGAACTGGTGGGCGACCACTTCATCTCCGACGCCACCTGGGCCGCGCTCCGCGAGCGCTTCGACGAGAAGCAATGTATGGACGTGGTGCTGACCGCCGGCCAGTACACCCAGGTCTCGATGCTGCTGAACAGCTTCGGCGTGCAGCTGGAGCCCGGCAAGACCTTAGACCCGGAACTGCGCGCCTGACCGCCCCCGGCAGGACAGGCCCGGGGCAGTCGGCCCCAATTCGCCCCACACGCGACTCGGCGTAGCATCGCGCGGTGGATCGCCCGGTCGCCTACCTTGCCTGTCTGGTTCGGGGTCACGACTGGGGCCTCAGCCGCACCCGCGCCGGCAACATCGTTTGCACCGCCTGCGGCGCCATCAAGCCCGAGGATCCCGCTTCGGCCGCTGCGCGGCCGCTTCTCAAGCGACGCCCTTTGCCCGCGGCGGGGCCGCTCCCTGGGCTGGGCGCGCCCTACGAACCGCCCGAGCCGCCGCCGACCCCGATCTCGCATCAGCGCTCGGCGAGCGGCGGATCAACCTGGACCGTGGCGCTCACCTGCGACGCCTGCAACGCCCCGCTGAAGGGCAAGGGGCCCTACCGGGACCGCGACCTCATCGCCTGCGCCGCGTGCGGGCGCAACACACCCTACGGGAACGCCGCCCGGCGCGCCGCCGAACTGACCGCCCAGCAAATGGCCCAGGAGATCGAGGATGTCGTCCGCCACGTCGGCGCAGCCGGCGGGACCGACAAGGCGTCCGGGGCCGGATCGACGCCTTCCGTCGCGGCGATCAAGCGCAAGCTGCTGCGAAGCGCGAAATCGCGCCCTAGGGCCCGCGGCGGCCGCTCCCAGGCCTGAGCCTGCGACGATAAATAGGCTTCGCGCAGGGGTTCTTGCGGCGTTGTTGCAACGGCGACATTTCTACGCCACAGGCCGATCTCAGCTTGGATGGCATGCAGACAGCGACCGAAATGGCGTCCCAGAACGCCGAACTGACGGAACGGATCCTTGTGGTCGACGACGACGCCGGCATTCGCGACGTCGTATCCGAATTCCTTCAGCGTCACGGCTACGCGGTGGAGACGGCCGCGGACGGCAAGGAGATGGACCGGGTGCTTTCGCGCGGCGCCGTGGACCTCGTGGTGCTCGACGTCATGCTCCCGGGTGAGGACGGTCTGGCCATCTGCCGCAAGCTGGCCAGGCCGGAGGGACCGGCGATCATCATGCTTTCGGCCATGGGCGAGGAGACCGACCGCATCGTGGGCCTGGAGCTCGGCGCAGACGACTACGTGCCCAAGCCCTGCAATCCGCGTGAGCTTCTGGCCAGGGTCCGCGCGGTGCTCCGGCGCCGGCGCGAGCCGCACGGAGAAGACAGCCTGGCGGCGGCTTGCGAGTTCGCCGGATGGCGGCTCGATCTGGTGCGGCATGAGTTGCGCTCTCCAGAAGGAGCGGTGGTCAACCTCTCGAGCGGCGAGTTCTCCCTGCTCCGCGCCTTCGTGGAGCGGCCGCAGCGGGTGCTCACCCGCGACCAGTTGCTGGAGTACGCCCGAGGGCCCCATTCGGACGCCTTCGACCGGGCGATCGACGTGCAGATCAGCCGGCTTCGTCGCAAGCTGGACGACGGCGCCTCCGGCCAGGAGCTGATCCGCACGGTGCGCAACGAGGGCTACATCTTCACGCCGAAGGTGTCGCGCAACCCGTGACAGGCGCGCCGACCACGAGCCTGTTCCTGCAGGCGCTGGGGCTGGTGGCGGCGACCCTGGCGGCGGTGGTGGTCTTCGCGGCGGTGGTCGCCCTCAACATTCCGCCGCCTTCCCCGGACGTCTACAGCGTCGCCGAGGTGGTCCGGGCGCTCAGGACCGGCAAGCCGGTCGCCACCGTGGAGGGCCAGCCGCTGACGGTGCGCGAAGCGGAACGCCCCCCCGCCGGCTCGACCTTCGGGCGCCGCCACCTCGACTTCCGCGCCGGCCTCGCCCATGCGCTCGGCCTGCGGCCCGACGATATTCTGGTGCTGCAGAACGAGACGCGCATCGTCGCCTTCGTAGGGCCTCACCGCCACCTGGCTGCGCCGCCGGCTGCGCTCGACCAGACGGTGCTGCTCGGCCGCTTCCAGGTGGCGGTCCGCCAGCCTGACGGCCGCTGGCGGGTAGTCCAGCCGCGCCGGGCCTTGCTGGATCCATGGCAGCAGCGGGTGCTCTTCGTGCTCACGGGGGCCGCGGCGGCGGTGACGCCGCTCGCCTGGTGGTTCGCCCGCCGCCTCGCCGCCCCGATCAAGGCTTTCGCCGAGGCGGCCGAGCGGCTCGGTCGCGACCCGGACGCGCCGCCGCTCAGCGTTGGCGGGTCGGCCGAGGTAGGCGTGGCGGCCTCCGCCTTCAACGAGATGCAGCGGCGCCTGAAGCGCTATGTCCAATACCGGACCGCCATGATGGCCGCGATCGCCCACGACCTACGCACGCCGCTCACCCGGCTGCGGTTCCGCATCGAATCGGCGCCGGACGAGCTCAAGGCCAAGGTCGCCCACGACCTGGACGAGATGGAGGCGATGATCTCCTCCACCCTGGCCTTCGTGAAGGACGCCAACCGCGCCGGCGAGCGCACCAAGCTGGAGCTTTCCTCGCTGGTGGAGTCGGTGATGGACGAAGCGGCCGAGACCGGCGCCGATGCATCGGTCGAGCGGGCCGAGCGCGCGGTCATCGACGGGGATCCGGTTTCCCTGAAACGCCTGGTCGTCAACCTGGTCGACAACGCCCTCAAGTACGGGCTGCGGGCGCGCGGGCGGGTCTTCGCGGAGGGCGGGGTGGCGGTGCTCGAGATCGACGACGACGGCCCGGGGCTCGCCGAAGCGGAGATCGAGCGGGCCTTCGAGCCGTTTCATCGGATTGAGAACTCACGCTCGCGCGAGACCGGCGGCATCGGCTTGGGGCTGGCGGTGGCCCGCGAGATCGCCCGGGGACACGGCGGCGACGTGGTGCTGCAGAACCGCCCCGGCGGCGGCCTCCGGGCTCGGGTCAGCGTGCCGTTGGCGGTCAGGTCGGCGCGCCCGGCTCAGCCGGCGCCCACGCGAAGCGTCGCAGAAGCGTCATCGTAAGGGGCGCGCCGGAGTCGTTCGATCGTTCCGCGGGAGGTCCTTGCGGGCCGGAATGAGCGTTTGTCGCCACGCCGGAGCGCCGCTCACGGTCCCCCCGCCCCGTCACGGTCACGCCAGGGCCCAGAAAGGCTCAACTTTCCGGTCGCAACTCCTGTCCGGCTCTCGCGTTAACGGTCGAGGCTTTACGCCGGACAGAGGATCACCGAAGCGCTGGAACTTGGTGGCAGGCGCATGGAGCCGTTGGGGAATTGCCGATCAATCAAGTTGCAGCCCATGTGAAGGAGTAATCTAAGGCCATGGCAACGACGACGAACGAAGACGCTGATCGCCGCTCCAGCCGGCGCGGTTTCGCAGGTATGGACCCCGAGCGGCGCCGCGAAATCGCCCGTCGCGGCGGCGCCAGCGTCCCCAGCGAGAAACGCAGCTTCGCCCAGGACCGCGATCTGGCCGCCAACGCCGGGCGCAAGGGCGGCGCTGCTTCACGGGGGGGCGGCCGCAGACCCTCCACCAGAACCACGCCCTGAAATCAGCCGAACAGGAAGACCGCGAAGGCCGGCGGTGGACTGATCCAGCGCTCGATCAGTCCCCAGCCGGCCTCGCGCGCCAAGCCCACCACGTCCTCCACGGTGAACTTGTAGGAGTTCTCGGTGTGCAGGGTCTCCCCCGCGGCGAATTCGAAACTGCGCCCGGCGGCGCGGACGCTCTGGCGGACACGGCTCGCCAGATGCATCTCCATCCGACTGTCCACCGCGTTCCAACGGACCAGGTGATCGAACGCATCCAGATCGAAGTCGCCGTCTAGCTCGCGGTTGATGCGCGCCAGCAGGTTCTTGTTGAACGCCGCCGTCACACCGGCGGCGTCGTCGTAGGCGGCGACCATGATCGCCGTCTCCTTCACCAGGTCCGCCCCCAGGATGAATAGGCCGCCGTCGCCGAGCAGCCGGCGCATGTCCTGGAGCAGCCGGCGCGCCGCCGGCGGATCGAAGTTGCCGATCGTCGAGCCCGGGAAGAATCCCACCCGCGGTCGTTCCCGGATGGCCGCCGGCAACTCGCCGGGCTGGGTGAAATCGCGCGCCAGCGGGGCGAGGGTCAGGCTCGGATAGTCGCGCCTGAGGGCGGCGGCGGCTCCCTCGAGCGCCGAGGCGCTGACGTCGATGGGGACGTAGGCGGAAATCTGGGGCGCGGCGTCGAGGACGAGGCGGGTCTTGGCGCTGGCCCCGCTCCCCAGCTCCACCAGCGCCGCCCCGTCCGGGATGCGAGCGGCGATCTGCGGCGCGATGCGGGCCAGCAACGCCGTCTCGGTGCGAGTGGGATAGTACTCCGGCAGCTCGCAGATGGACTCGAACAGCTCCGATCCGCGCGCGTCGTAGAACCATTTCGGCGAGATAGACTTGGGATGACGGGAAAGCCCCGCCCAGACCGCGTCGCGAAACTCGGCGGCGCGATCGTTGGCCCGGGCTGCGGCGCTCCGCGCGTCCTCCGCGAGCCGCACCCCCGAGAACATCCACCGCTGATGCGGGTAGAAAAAGTTGCGGTAGGTCGGCCTGCAATGACCGCCGGGCGTGATCGAGGCGCCGCCACGCAGCACCATCTGCCCGATCATGAACTTGCCGTTGTACTCGCCGACCGCCCCAGCGGCCGGGGCGAAGCCCGGATAGGGCAGATAGGCGCTGGATGTCCACTGCCAAGCGGCGTCGTAGAGCTGCCTGAGCGCCTCCGGTCTCGCGCTCGCCGCATGCTCCCATTCGGCCTCGGTGGGGAGCCGCTTGCCCGCCCAGGCGGCGAAGGCTTCGGCCTCGAAGTAGCTGACGTTGGTGACCGGCGCATCGGGGTCCAGGGGCGTCAGACCTTCGAGGCTCATGACGGACCAGCCCGCCTCGCCCTGCCGCCAATAGAGAGGCGCAGACCAGGCTTGCGCCTGCACCATGGCCCAGCCGTCTGAAAGCCAGAGCTCCGGCCGCGCATAGCCGCCGTCCTCGATGAAGGCGAGCCACTCCGCGTTGGTCGCGAGCCGGCTCGAGAGCCGGTACGGCCTCAAAACGACCTGGTGGCGGGCCGACTCGTTGTCGAAGGAAAAACCCTCGGCCGCGCCGATCTCCACGACCCCGCCCTCGAGCTCGACCCAGGCGGCCGGCGGCGCCCCCCGCGCGCGGTAACCGGGGCCGTATACCGGGTGGAGTGGTGACTGGGCGAAGAGATGCAGCACGTCCATCAGCATCAGCTCCTGGTGCTGCTCTTCGTGCGCGAGGCCCAACTCGGTGAGGAAGGCCGCCTCGGCCGACACCCCCTGGGCCAGCAGCCGCTGGATCGCCTCATCCACACGGGCGCGGTATTCCAACACCTCTGCGACGCTCGGCCGGGTGATCAGGCCCCGCGCCGGCCGCGGGTGCCGCGGTCCCGCCGCCTCGTAGTAGGAGTTGAAGAGGTATCCGAACATCGGATCGAAGGGCCGGTAGCCCGAAAGATATGGCCCCAGCAGGAAGGTCTCGAAGAACCAGGTGACGTGCGCCAGGTGCCATTTGACGGGGCTGGCGTCCGGCATCGACTGGGCCGCCTGATCCTCCGCCGAGAGCGGCCGTGCGCGCTCGAGACTCGCAGCGCGTACTGCGGCGTAACGATCCGCGAGCCGGCTTGCGGCGTCGGCGGACGCGATCGTCGTCGCCTGATCGGCGCCCATGTGGCTGCTCCTAGATTTGCGCGCGATACGCCCTCGCCCGGCCGATTCGACGGGACCCAGCCGGCTCAACCCGTAAAGCCGACGGTTGTTCCATCGCCGTCAGTCCCGGTCTTTCGATGCATCGCCGAACGCCGCCAGGAAGATGTCGACCGCCTGGATGGCGTGGCTGCGGATCTCGGCGGGGGCGGGATCGCTGATCACGCCCCAGAGCCGGCGGCTGTAGATGTCGGAAAGGA